>OFMJ01000037.1_pt1 | contig 136621 bp, 179 predicted proteins | sample 1541801 | NCBI WGS metagenome assembly OFMJ01 (sample SAMN04209234, study PRJEB22552) | human gut metagenome | biome: gut; material: feces | host: Homo sapiens | place: USA: Oklahoma
GAGAATTGGTATATTAGATTTATTACTCTTTGTATGAGTAACTTCAATATACCAGAGTAAAAAAGGAAAAGAGGCTAAAGCAGCAACTGTATTTGTACCATATTCTGAAAGAGACTATTCATTAATGTCTGATGCAGAAGCAAAGAAATTACCACTTGATTTACAAAGAACTCGTCAAATTGCTATGGACTTATTTGAAAAAAATAAGGAGTCAATAACAGATGAGTTATGGGAATCAATTCAAAGCTTTAAAAACGGAAATATCTGGAAAATGGGATTCTATGGTCCATCTGCATCAGGGAAAACAACATTCGTTAAAATGATGGCAGGGGCGTTAAAATTGCCTTTCATGATTCTGACAGGAAATAGTGATACAGAAACATCTCACTTATATGGATATATGACAATTAAGGATGGTACAACAGAATTTTGTGAAGGTCCATTGACAAGAATTATGAGATATGGTGGAATCTTTTTCTTTGATGAAAGAAACATGGTGAATGCAGGAGTTGTTTCAGCAACAAATAATGTGCTTGATGATACAAGAATGTATACAATTCCTCAAACTGGAGAAACAATCATCGCTCATGATAATTTTAGATATTGTGAAGCTATGAATATAGGATATGAAGGAACAAAAGAAGATAATTTGTCTCATATTTCACGTGTTGATGAATGGCATAATTTATCAGGGTATGATGAGATGACAGAAGCAAATATCATAGTTAACTCTACGGGTATTGATAGAGATTTAGCTTCTAAGATTATTAAATGCAAGAATAACATCAAGACACAAATTAGAGATGATGGAGATGAAACAACACAAAATATTGACTTACGTAATTGTCTATCTTGGGCTAAAAAGATTAAGGATATTGACAATCCAGTAAGAGCCGCTTTTACAACAGTACTTGCCCCTCTATCAAAAGAAGTTGATAGAGTAAAGGGGTCAAATAAACCAGAAGACTTTACTGCAACAGGAGACCCTGTGATTGATTATGCTTATAATGAGATTATGAATACATTTGCAGGCGTTAAACCTAAAATGCCAAGAAAAGAATATGAATTTGAAACAATAGAATTAGTTTAGGGATGATTTTTTCATCCCTTTCAATATAAAGGAGAAATTATGAAGAAACCAACAAAGAAATCACTATTGGGAAAGAAAAGTAAAAAAAGAATTTTAACAGGGATAGAATTACTTTCCAGCAAGGGGTACAAAGCTTCTTTCAAGAGTTTGGCTCAGATAGTTTCCAAAAGAATGAACTTAAACTTTTATATGGATAAGGTTGGGAGCAGTTTTACAAGTTTTGATAAAGATGGCAATCCTATTATGAATATAGATTTGTGGACTTATGAAGATAAAGCCTTTGATACATCTCATTATCATATCATTGCAAAAGCCCTCATCTACCATGAGTCTGGGCATTTGCTTTATTCAGACTTTAATATAATAGGTCAGCTTCACCAAGACTTTTGTGATGCTAAAAAAGAAGTAGAAAAAGCAGCAAATGATTATCATTCTGCCAAGGAAGAAGATAAGGCAGATTTAATTCCTCTTGTCAGAGAAAAGGTAGGAGACTTTGTTTTTAAAGTTAATATGCCAGAGGTCAATAACATATATGAAGACTTATCTGTAGATAGATGTATGTGTGAAAAAGGAAGGGAAGAAAATGGATGCCTAACATTTTTAAGGGATATAGGACATGATAAGCAGAAAGAACTTTTCAGACAGGCCATTGAATCAGGTTATGTATGCCTTGACATGGATAATTGGGATGACAATACTCTAAGAGCTGTGCTTTTTGAAGCACAGGCTTTTGGACATGTTGGATATCGAAAACATATTGATATACAGGTATTGAATGCATTGTTTGAAGATGATGATATTGAAAAGATTAAGAATCTTGCTTTATATGCAAGATTTGAAGCACCAACAACCTATGAAAGAGCAGCAACTGCCAAAGCATTACTGAATCTTTGTCAGCCACTACTTGACAAAATAGCAGATAATCTTACAAATGAGTACCTTTATAATATTGACCATGCCAAAGAGATGATGGAAAAAATGGCAAAAGAGGCAGAAAGTCATAGTAAAAGTACAGGTTCAGTTGATTCAGAAGTAGTGAAAAGCATGGGCGGAGGAGGCACTGCGAGAGGTGGTGCTAAAATGAAATCTTCAGCTCCAAGCAAATATGATTTAGGATTACCTGAAGATTTAAAAAAGGAAATGGAAGAATCTGCAAAAGAACTTGGTAAAGAGAGTCTGAAAGATGAAGCTGATTCAAAGTCAGATGAATCAGCTGCTCCAGAAAGAACAAAACCAACAGCAAAGGAATTAGAAGATGAAGCCATCAATTCAATGAGTGAAGCTTTAGATGGAGCATCAAAAACTTTCGAGAAGACTGAAGATAGAGCAGAGAAAGCCTCTATTACATCTGATGAAGATGAAAGAGCAGGCGAGACAGCGTGTCATCATAGCGTTTCTGTATCTATGATTGATTTGGAGGATTCTCTTTCTATGAAAGAAGAATATACATCAGAGGGAAAAGAAGCATTAAAAATGATAAAGAAAGATGAATTATCATCATCTGTGAATGAATTATCTAAAAAAATGAAAAAGATACTTATGCACAGAAGTCAGGATGATATATCAAAGGGCAGATTTGAAGGAAGCATAGATATGAGTGGACTTTATAGAATAAAAACTGATTTGCAGGTTTTTAAGAAGGAAACGTCTGGAGAGAAGAAAAAAGTCCGATTCATCATTTTAGTAGATGAATCAGGAAGTATGAGAGGTTCTAAAATGGAAAATGCAATCGTTGGCTGTTGGATGGTAGCAAAGGCTGCTCAAAAGCTGAAAATCCCATTTGCTGTATATGGACATGATGAAGATTTTTCTTCAGAAGTATTTAGAATAAGGAAATATATATCTTTCCAAAACTGTCGAAAACTTCAGGCCCTCGATAATCTCTTTCATATTAAGGCTCATGACAATAACCGAGATGGGTTGGCTATATTTCATTCTTTAAGGGAGTTGGTAAAATCATCTCAACCTGATGAAGACCTTTATTTCTTTATACTTTCAGATGGTGAACCTGCAGCAGCACAATATAGTGGAGCTTCTGCAATAGAGGATATGCAGAAAATCATGAATACTTTTAAAAAACATTATCAAGTCCATTCAGTTGGCATTGGTTTAGGTAATTTTGATTTTGATTCAATTAGACAAATTTATGAAAATTCTGTATGTGTTAAGAATCCGCAGAATCTGCCAAATGAAATGTTTAAGGTGTTTAAAAAAATGCTAAAATTATAAATTGATTGATATTCAAATGAACATAGTACATATCCTTTGATATGTGGTAAAATATAAGGGTAATATATACGAAACAAAAGAATCTACATAGCAATTGTAGATTCTTTTTATTTGGAGAATGAAAGGAGAGAAAACCATTAATGAATTATGATTATGCTGGGCAATATATCGTTATTGATTTAGAATTTTCAAAAGAAAGGAATAAGACAGAAATATTTGAATTAGCAGCTAAGAAAATATATACAACAAGATATGGAGAAAGAATTATTGAAGGAGATAAATTCAGAAGAATCATTAAACCTCATAACATTCCTTCCAATTCTATCTTGTCCTTAACAGGAGTTTCAAGAGATGAAATACTATCATCAATAAATTTTAGTGAAGTTTTTAAAGAGTTCCTGAAATGGATTCATAAGGATAATTTAGAGACTTTATATGTATCATGGGGGCCTAGAGATTCAGCAGTTTTAAGAGTGAACTGTAAGGATAATGGATTCGAGAAGGAATTTAATGAGATGACGTTTATTGACCTTCAATCCTATATCATGGAACAGGAAAACTTTCAGCAGTTGCCATCACTTATGCAGATTGTTGAAAAGGAATTTGGAGAGTTTAAGGGGACTGAACATCATGCTTCTTATGATGCATATAATACAGCTTTGCTGTTGCAAAAAAGATTAGAGAATATGAATAAGATATAAGAGGAAAATATTAGCCTTGTATTTATATGGAGGATAGTATGGAAGAATTTCATGATTTAAAAAGTGAAGATGAATTTTGTTTTCAAAATCCAACTTTAGTTACAGATGCGTTAAATAAAAAACAAGAAACAATATTCTTTGGTTTTCATAGGGGTACTCATGAAGATGATAATTTAAAGAATGAAGTTCGGACTGGTTCAACTGATTTTAAAAAAAAAGACTTACCAATAAAAATATAATAATTGAAAACAATTTTTATTTATATTGTTGATGAAAATACAAGAATAGGAGAAAGTGAAATGATTAAAAAAAATATACTTATTGTAGCAATGTTGTTAATATGTGTTTCTTCTTTAACTGGGTGCAGCAATTATTCTACAACTGAATTTGGTGGAACAAAAGAAACTCAAATTAATGAGTAGGAGGAAAAATATGATAAAATACGAAAGAGAAGAATTAGAAGAAAAATTGTTCCATACTCTAGGTGAATCATCCATGCTTGGTAGAAGTATGTGTGATTATATACTATCAGTCATTGATAGACAATTGAAATATAAGCAAGTCATCACAGATGGTGATAAAGCATTTTGCCCAAAATGTGGAGCTGATTTATCTAAAGAGTTTGGGTATGCTCATTGCCATAGATGTGGACAGGCAGTAGGTTGGCCGGATAATTGGCATTAAAAAGATAAGAAGAAAGGATTATAAGAAATGTTTAATAATAAATTCAAGAAATATAAGAAAGTTTATTTTATTGATTGTGAAAATGTAGGTTTTGAATTGCCTTTTCCAATTGATAAAAATGCGTACTATTATTATTTTTGCAATAATAATGCAAAAATAGATTTTAATAGTGTGAATACATTGATGAATCATAGAAATATAGGGCTTTATACACATACAGCCAGTAAACAAAAGAAGAACTCACTAGATTTTTGTATTGTTGTTGAGCTAACAAAGATGGTTTTAAAATATAAAGAAAACAAAGAGTATTATATTGTATCGAAAGATAAAGGATATGGTGATGCCATAAACATATTAAAAGGTGATTATAGCATCAACATTGACTGCATACCTAATGTATCAATTAGTCAAATACTTACTGATTATCAAAAAGAACCACTCTTAATAAAAAGATTGGAAAAATTTATAGATTTGGACATGCTAGTGTATATAAGAAATGAGAATGAGCTATGCCAATTACTAGGTCAGCTTAACTATGATAAGTTAATATTACTTAGACATGAAGAGATTCGTAATGATATATTGAATTTGAAATGGGATATATTTAATAGAGAATTTCAATTTTTAATAAACGGAAAACAAATAAATAAGTTGAAGGAATATAAAAAGGCACTAAAATGTTTCGAAAATTATTCAAATAATAAAAGACTGTATCCAAGTCGGAAGTTAAAAGAAAAGGCGGAAAAATTATCTATTAGTGATTATGTAGTTGAAGCTTATCAAAGTAAAATGGACCTGCTTGACTGTTTGAAAAATCATCTAGGAAATGAAGAGGGGATAAAAGTATTTAACGAGTTTGTAAATGTTAATTGAGGGAATCTGAGAGGGTTCTCTTTTTTTATCTTGAGTTTAAGCTACAAGATAGATAATTTCAAATCACAATCAAAAATAAATAAAAAACAAAAACATTATATAATATAATTAACCCAAGGAAAACGGGAGCCTTTGCTCCCTTGCTTTTTATGGCTCATGTCTCCAAAATTCTGAGACAACGTTAATAGTCCCATCTACAAAAACGATGAATAGGATACTTGGCAAACATTTTTTCAAGGCAGGTTTTATCCTGCAAGCCTAAGGCAAATTCACCTCTACGCAGAGTAATACTTGTTTTCTCCTTTATTTTATAGTCTATCTAGATTATAAAAAAATAGGGAATAAAGGAGGCTTCTGTGTAGTTTTATTTTGTCGCGAATTAGGTGTAAACTCATGCAATAGTTGAATCATATAGTCAAAAAAATGAAAATAAAACCGTATAGAAATCATTCAGATTCTAAATAAATGAATTGTTTCTATACGGAGGTGATAAAATTTTTTGTGTTTGTGTTATTTGAAATAAGAAAAGTATACAAAGGAAGAAGTAAAAAACTTCTTCTTTAGGTTTTATAAATACAACAAATATACCTGTAATCCCCCAACAATCCCAAAAGCCACCAGCATAATACTTCCAAGAGGAATCATAATCTTCTGATGTCCCTTTAAGACTCCTTTTTTATTATTTCTTTTTTTAAGAAGCTGATATATTGAATAGAACCAGCCTAATATAAAGGAAATAAGAAGGATAATAAGAGTGTATTCCAGACCCATAAGAGCCCCAACACTTAAAATAAGCTTTGCATCACCTCCACCAATCTGATGCAGTTTAAAGAGGATAATACAAAGAATAAGGGCAGGAATTAGCCAAAGACAATTCATGAATCCCTCTTTAGGTCCATAGAGCAGGAGTGTATTAAGAATACCAATAGCTATGAAGGGAAGAGTCATCCAGTTATATATTTTTCTGAACTTTGTATCAGTGTAGGCACAGATACTTAAGAGAACAAATGTAAAAGCGATATCTAAATAGGGCATTGAACCACCTCCAATTATAATAAGAGGCTATAGCAAACCACTATAACCTTGTTTATGTTTTTATTCTATTTTCATAGAAATATACCTCGATTAGAAAATATATATATATTATATCATAGAGTAGAAATTATATTATGCTATTGATAAAAAAGGAATTTTGTCTTGTGGAAAGTGATTTGGTGAAGTCACAATTTGTGACCTTGATAATTTTTATTTAATCTATTTCTTCAAGTGATAACTCATACATAAAATCACTAGGAAATTTTTCTATATTTCTATTCTATAATCTAAAGTTTGTTGAAGAATGCAAATATTTATGAAAAAGAAGCCAAAACATAGTTTGTAGAGGCTTCACTAAGTCACATTAGGTTTCTAGCAATACTGGCATGCCAATTTCTGAATTTGAGTTGAATCAATTGTTTCTTTATCCAAAAGTTCCAAGGCAATGGCATCTAAAAGGTTTTTATGCATAGTTAATAAATCTTTACTCTTTAAATAGCATTCATCAAGAATTGATTTGATTTCAATATCAACCTTTTCAGATGTTCGAGGTGAAAGATTTCGAACATCGTCCATTTGCACAAGACCCAATTGACTCATCCCATATTGGCAGATATATCGCCTAGCTAGGTTTGTTGCTTGTTTCAAATCACTTGTTGCTCCATTTGTAATGTCATTAAACATTAAATCTTCAGCAGCTCGTCCTGCAAGAAGTCCAGTAATTTCAGCAAGAATACTGTTTTTTGTATTAAGAAAACGCTCTTCTTTTTCAGAAAACAAGTTATACCCACCAGCATCACCTCGAGGGATGATTGTGATTTTTTCAACCTGCATGGCATTTTCCAAAGTCAATCCTACAACAGCATGACCAGCTTCATGATAAGCAACGATGTTTCTTTCTATATCAATATATTTTCTGTTCTTTTTTGATGGACCCATAAGAACCCTATCAATTGCTTCATCCACGAAATCATTTGTAATGAATGGTTTATTTTCTCTTACAGCGAACAGAGCACTCTCGTTAAGGACTGCAGCAAGCTGAGCTCCCGAAAATCCTGGAGTCTTTCTTGAAATACTTTCCAAATCCAAATCCAAAGAGACCTTCTTGTTTTTGGAATGTACTTTTAGGATTTCTAATCGTTCCTCTTTTGTGGGCAATCCGACAAGAATCTGTCTATCAAAACGCCCAGGACGCAGTAGGGCTTCATCTAGCATATCCTTACGATTTGTTGCAGCAATCACAATGATATCATTTGATTTCTCAAATCCATCCATTTCAACTAGTAACTGATTTAAGGTTTTGTCTTTTTCTGCGTCATTTCCAGAAAGATTACGAGCTCCACCAATAGCATCAATTTCATCAATAAAGATAATACAAGGACCCTGTGCTTTTTTAGCTTCTTCAAATAATTCGCGGACACGAGCAGCCCCAACCCCAGAAAACTTTTCTACAAATTCTGAGCCAGAACAATAAATATACTTGACATTAGCTTCACCAGCAACAGCTCTTGCAAGCATTGTTTTTCCTGTGCCAGGAGGCCCCATAAATAGAATTCCATGAGGTATGTGTGCACCCATTTCATTATATTTTTGAGGATTTTTAAGGAAATCAATAACTTCCATAAGGTCTTCTTTGACCTCACTACATCCAGCCACATCACTCATCCTTGTTTTCATATTGTCTGGTGAGTAGACTTTAAATAGAGTAGGTGTAGAATTTTCAGTATCTGACTTCATAGATGCATTCCTATTGCTGGGGTGAGAATGCATAGCTGTTTGGGTTAACTGAACAGCTTCATTTGTAAGAATTTCATTTCTATGAGCCATTTCATTTGTTCTGAGCTGATTATATGTGATGATAGCTAAGCTAATTAAGCCTACAAGAAGAAAAGCAATAAGAGTGCCATCAGTAACTGCTGTATATCTTAAATATATATAAATAGCAATGAAAACGAGCCCATAGAGAAATGGGATAATTGAGTTTTTTTTCATCGATTCTTTTTTCTTTTTCATAAAATATCACTCCACTTATGTAAATTTTACAGTGATATTATATCATATGAAGAGGTATTAGTCAATATAAATTAACTCTAAGTTAACAGCGGATATAAAATAAAAGGTATCTTCTGATACCTCTTAAAATTTCAAATCAAAGATAACTTTCCCCATGATATCCTGAATAGGAATACTTCCAAAAACCCGAGAATCTATACTATGATTTCGGTTGTCTCCCATAATAAACACTGTATTCTTCTTTACAGTCATTTTATGCATATCCTTATTCATTGTTTCATCTATGTAGTCTTCCTTTACTTTTTTATCATTAATAATGAGTTGGCCTTTTTTAATTTCTACAGTATCACCTGCGGTTGCTACAACTCGTTTAATGATATCTATATCTAAATCTTTAGACTTGCCATCTACAATCACGATATCTCCTTTTTGAGGAGAATGGTTTTTATAGGCGATTTTTGAAGAGATTAAAAAGTCATTGTTCTGATATGTTGGATTCATTGAATCACCATTCACTAAAACCAGTTGAAAACAGAAATTAATTCCAATAACCAGAAGAATCGAAATAATAATAGGAATAATATCAAGTATTCGTCTTTTTTTAGTATTGTGTCTTGTCATTGGGTACCTCGTTATCTTCTATAAAAGTAATAATATTGTGGAAGAGAAACTTTATTTTATCTACAGTTTTATCTGTGTGAAAATGTCCACAATACCACTGTTTATAATTTAATTTCTTTTCTACATGTTCAAGGAATTCCTCTGTTGTATTATCTACGAGGTCCTGTTGAATTCCACTTAAAAACATTTCAGTTGGCATATAGTGAAATGGACAAGTGTGTGAAAGAACAATATCAACTTTCCAGTTATAAGTTTCTAGATTTTTTAAAAACAATTTATCTTTACCAGTTATTACTGGTTGTTCTTCAGGGAACCAGTTTCTATTCAATGCAATTCTATAATTTTTATCAACACTATAAGCTCCACCAAGTATTGCAACGCTTTTTCCTAAAAAATTATAGACTTCACCTTCGTTTGCAAAAAGAATATTTGGATAATTATCTTGTAAAAATACAGATTGCTCTTTAAAAAGTGGATGAACATTCTGTATTAGATGATATCCTTTTACAAGTTCAGCCGGAGCCTCGTGATTTCCTTGAATACAGAATAGAGTTATTGGTAAATATGACAGATAATTTTTAAAACATAAGTTCTCTTGTGTATCTTCATAACTGTATTGAGAATTATGAAAGGAATTGACATTATAATTAATTCCTGAATCTCCAACAATGATTAAAATATCTTTTACTGTTGTGTTCATCTTTTCACAAAATGTATGTATAGAAGAAAAATCACCATGGGTATCACCAGTTATAAAAATTCTCATTTTTTTACCTCTCTTTTTGCAGTATATTGGTCATTTGTATTTAAATTGACAATAGATAATTGGTCTTTTCCACTTAACTGGAAGGCAAATTCACTCAGTTTTCCATCAGCTTGTTGGCTAGCATCTACACCGTTTATGTCCACTGTTGTATAAGTGACACTTAAATAATAAATGTGTGTGTTTAATAATTTATCTTTGTTCGCATCAGGGACCTTAATTGCATTAAGTGCTTCTTCTCCAGAGAGAATGGTTACATCTTTTCCTTTTAAGTAATCTGTATCTGTTTTATTAACGTTTTGATACCAAACAAATGTATATTCCTCAATAAGCATAAGAGACTGATTATTTAACAACCATTTTCCTTCTATTCCTTTTAGTTGCCGACTTGTACATCCAGTACAAAAAAAACAAATAACAAGAAAAGAGAAGATAATAAGATTTATTTTTTTATGATGCATTTTTTCTACCTCTTATCAAAATCAAATTCTACTTTTTGTGTTGATTTATTGATTTTAAGTTTTGCTTCAAAATCCTTTCCAGTTTTGTCACTATAAAAGCCTTTTAATTTTCCAGTATAGCCTTTATGAATTAATGTTTCGGCTGTTCTTTTACTAATTTTCTTGCCTTTAATTTCTTTCCAAATAGAGAATTTACATCCCTCCTTGTATCCTGTGCAGTAAAAGCTTTTGCTGTTTTCTCTCATTGGTTTTCCACAGATTGGACAATTCCCCAAAAAATCTAATGAATGAGTGTCTTTTGAAGGAGTTTTGACAGACGATGAGACAATACTTGTTTTAGGCGAGGATACAGCAACTTTGATAAGTTCATCTAATTGATTATTAACTGAATTCATAAAGTTATGAAAGGATAATGTTCCTTTTTCAACTTCAGATAATTGACTTTCTAAATCAGCAGTCATTTGAGGAGATTTTAGAGGGGATTCTGGAAGAATTTCCATCCATTGCATAAGCTTATCAGTTGGATAGATAGTTTTTCCTTTTTTGATAATAAAGCCACTTTTATAAAGGTTTTTAATGATTTCATTTCTAGTAGCACCTGTACCAATTCCTTTGGATTTTTTTAGTATAGTCTTTGATGAGGAATCCTCAACATATCTTGCTGCATTCTCCATAGCATTTAAGAGAGTTGCTTCAGTAAACCTTGAAGGTGGTTTTGTTGTTTTCCTTTCAAGTAATGAATTGACATAAGGATAGGTTTTTCTGTCAGTAATGGCTGGTAGATAAGTGTCACGAGGTATGCCTAGCACTTTCATCCATGATGGTTCAACAATGATTTTTCCAGAGTTTGAGAAAGTATAGTCTTTTTCACTATAGGAAATAACAGTTGCTACTTTTGTTTCTTCTATAATAGCTTCAGGATAAAATCCCTGTAAAAATCTTCTTACAATCAGCTCATAAACATTTCTTTCATCATGAGATAATTTTGATAAGGTTGCTTTTGGATTCCCTTCATATGTAGGCGTGATAGCTTCATGGGGCATTTCTCCCTCACTAAAATTAATAAGATGCTTTTGGAATGTCATATGTTTTGACTTAATCTCATCAATAATCTCATCAACAAGACCCACCCCCTCAAGGCTGTTGACTATTTTCATAACCTCTTTGGATGCAGATACAGAAATCTGTTGGATTTCTGTACGCGGATATGTTGTTAGGGCATAGTCCTGATAAAGTTTTTGAAGAATTTCTGTTGTTTTTTCAGCAGATAAGCCTAATTTATTATTTGCATCCATAAGAATATCATTTGTCTTGTATAGTTTAGGCCCCTTTTTTGAAACCTTATGAACATCTTTTAAAATCTCATATTGATAGGAAGGCAAGACCTCTAATAATCCTGATGATTCTTTTGTGTCTAACTTATGACTCAAGAGAGTCATTGCTTCTGCTTCATCAGACCCAGTTTGGAGTTGGATGATATGATAATTTTCAGGTTTGAAGTTCATGATAGTTTTTTCCAGAGCTCCTACTAAATAGCGAGTAGGAGACTGAACACGACCCTCATTAATCACATTTTTATAACCACCAAAGCAGACAGTATGCACTCTAGTACCTGTCATGCCAATAAGATAATCAGATTGTAATCTTGCTAAGCCTGCATCGGCAAGGTTCTGATAAGCCTTATTGTCTTTTCTGCCATGAAAAGCTTTTATAAGTGATGCTTCTGTCCATTCATTAATCCAAATACGTGTAACAGGAACATTTATTTTTAGATTTCTTGCAATCAGCTCCCATATTAACTGTCCTTCTCTATCTGGGTCTGTTGCAACAATGATTTCATCAATATCTTTTCTTTTAACAAGTTCTTTTAGACAATAAAATGACTGAGCATATTGCTTATTTATCTTAATAGGAATAATTTCAGGGATATCTAGTTTTTTAGCGTCCCATTTTTTATTGCTCATACTAATTTCTTCAGGATTTTTTGCCTGAAACAAATGTCCATTGGCAGCTGCAAATATATAATCCTTTCCTTCATAGTAATACACATATGGTTTGGCATAGCAAATACTCTTGGCATGAGAATCCAAAGCGTGAACAAATTCTCTCATAACATTAGGCTTTTCAGCAATAATAAGTTTCTTTATAGGAATAACCTCCAAGAAGAGGAAGATTGTTAAAAAACACCTCATTCTACCAACGTATTATAACATGTAATGTAAAATTAGTCAATGAATAGATAGGGAAGATATTTCTTAAATGTCTATTTCCATGATAAAATAAGAATTGTAAAGATTTTACGGAGGTTGATAATGGAGAATTATATATTTAATGGGAAGTTTACTTTTATGAATGGAGAATGCAGTTGTGAGTGTGAATACGAGAACTCTTTAGGAATTATGCTAGGTATTATAGATGTTCATAATCTTTTAAAAAACAGGTTAAACGATGATGAACATCTGAAAAATTGTTTTGATGATATTGAAAATGTATTGACGTTTATCGAAGAGCATAGAGAAGATATTAGTAAGGAATTATTGGATAATGAAAATGGAGATTATCGAGAATTTATGCTCAAGGAATCTATAAGGAATAAAAGTAGAGATATATCAGCTCGTGATTATTCATCAGATAACTCTTTAAGTGCAGAAGAATACTTTGAGATTATCAGAAAGTTGATAGAATTGTTAAAAAAAGAACTTCCTAATAGCGATTTAACACTTGTTGTTCAAATGATAAAGGATTTTGAGGACGATGTGAAAGATTTCTAGGCATGAAATATAAAATTTTTAGATATATGGTAAAATAGATATATAGATATTCCGATAAGCAAGAACTGTAACAGAATAAAGTTACAGTTTTTTTGCTATTAGGCGAAAGAGAAGAAAGGATATAAAAAGGAGACAGATAAATTGAATAAAATTGTATATGCATATTATCATTCCATTTATAATCGTGGAAAAATCAATATAGAATCTATTTGTAAGGTAGATTTGGATAAGCAAGAGGTTTTTGATATTGAAGGAGGTGAGCTTCCACAAGGAATCATTTCTCTTGATGAAGAGTATGTAGTGATGTTAAATGGAGAAAAGAAGGAAGTTGTTATTCATAAAGAGGACATGACTGATAAGAGTTTATTATTGGGATTTTAGGAGGAAAAGAAAAATGGCAAAAGTAATTATAGCAGTTCCAAGAGATTATACAGATAAAGAATTTATCTTTTTAAAACTTTTGGAATTAGAAATTTTATATCATGATGGTAAAGATTGGGAAGAGATTATTGTAGGTGGTACCAAAGGCATGGATACTATTGTTAAACAATATGCAAATGAATTTTTCTATCCATTGAGAGAATTTCCATCTGACTGGAATAAATATGGAAAATCTGCTGAACCAATACGCAACCAAGAAATGGCAAAGTATGCTGATGTATTAATTGCCTTCTATAATGGAAGCAGAGGAATATCTGATATAATTAAGCAGGCAATGCAGCATGGACTAACAATTCATATAATACCAATTCAATAATTACCTCATTATATGATAAAATATATATGTAATATATACGAATGGAGTCGTTTCAGATGAAGCGATTCTTTTTTTGTTTAGAGAGGAGGAATACATTATGAAAAAGTATATTGCGTTATTAACGTCAGATTATTTAAGAGATACACAGATTTATTGTGGAAGTATGGATTCCAATGATAATCGGGAAGATGACAATTGGAATGATTTTATTCCTAATCATTTTATTGGTATCTATGAATCAGAGTCATTATCTGATGCAATAAAAAGGGCTGCAAAAGATTCTTCATTTCATGAGAATATGATTGAGGCTATTGAGGTGCGAGTCATCAAAACGGATTCTCAAAATCATTATCCCATAACAGGACAAACAAATATTTATGACTATTTAGATGAAAAGGAGGAAATGAAATATGCTTGAAGCAACAAGAGAAGAACTGGAAGTTTTAAAGGCTGCCACTTTGGTGTTAAATCATTTGGGAAAAGACGAATTAGATAGTGAAAGACCTTATAAAATTCACTGTTTAGCAAAAAATGCTTTAGAAGAAGTTATATAAGGCAATGGTGCAAAGAAATTATTTATTACAAATGACGATGAAGGTAATGATTATCATGGATTGTTTTACATGATTGACAGCAATCCTGATGAGCTAGAGGCACTAAGAATGGATAGTTACTGCTTTGATAATGTACCAAATGAAGAAATAGCCTTATTGGGATAAAGGAGAGAATATGAAAAAGAAAATTAAATTACTGACACACAACGATTTAGATGGCGTTGGATGTTATATTGTAGCAAAAATACTACTTGCTCATCAGCATCATTATGGTGTTGATGTAACATATTGTACACATTCCAATATTCAGGAAATGATGTCAGAGACTATATTAAAAGGAGATGATTATGAGCATATCTACATGACTGATATTGTTGTCTATGATGATTATATTCAGCAGTTTTTCACACCTGAGGTTGTAGAAAAAACAACAATCATTGACCATCATAAAAGTGCATTAGACTTAAACAAATATGATTTTGCACACATTTGTATACAGAGAGATGATAAACTCATGTCAGGGACATACTTATTTTATCAATATCTTAAGAAAACCTATGAATTTAAATTACAGCTTGATATCTTTAATAAGCTAGAACGTTTTGTTGAAGCAGTTCGTTCTTATGATACATGGGACTGGAGCAAATATAATAATCTCTTAGCAAAAGATATTAACGATTTGTTATATATAAAAGGTATTAAGAATTTTGCTGAAGATATGATTGAGATACTTCTTGATACAAGCGATAACTTATTATTGCGCGAAACTGATTGTGTTTTACTGACATCGGAGCGTCATAGAATAAGTAACTACATAAAAGCAAAGGAAAAGGATATATTTGAATTACAGCTATATGAATATCATTTGGGAGTCATCTTTGCTGAGCAGTATGTATCTGAACTAGGAAATCAGATAGCACTTAACTATCCAGAATATGATGCAATTGCGATTATTGGAAGTAGGACTGTTTCATTAAGAACTGTTAAAGAAGATATTGATGTCAGTGTTCTTGCAAAGAGATTTAATGGTGGAGGTCATCAGAAAGCTGCTGGGTTTCCCTTAACAGCTGATGTTGTTTCAGATTATATAAATATCATTTTTAGGAAAAAGAGGTTGAGAAATGAGTTATTATAAGAAAATATCTTCATTCACAAAAAAAGAACTTCTTAAGGAAGCCAAAAGAAATATGGAGAAACTAGATAGTTTAAAAGTTTCTTACAAGAGAGGCGAAAATTATCAACAGCTAAAAAAGAATGCCCATATCAAAAATCTAGATATTGAGGATATGAATGGAGACCAGTTGTATCTTCTCTGTGTTCATTTGGATATGCTAATATGCAATAAGAAAATAAGTAGTGATAAAAGAAAGATTTTAGATTTTATGATAAAATAAAGATGTAACAATAAACGAGAAATAAGAGGTATATCATTATAGAGATATATCTCTTTTTATTTTCAAGTAGAAGAGAAAGGATGATAGAAATGGAATTAACAATTGAATATGATTGGGATTTAGCAGTAAAGATGGCAAAAGAGGAACTGGCCTGTCTAAAGAATCTGGAGGTCTTATATGGGCAGACATTAGCCCTTATGACACGAGAAATTATTTTAGAAGATACATTAAAAATGTTTCATAAAGGATGCAGAGAAAAAGAGTTATACTCTTTGATGCTTGGAATTCAGTAATAATAAATTAGATAGGAGGGATTTCATGAAAAAAATAAGAGCAGAAGATATGAAAGATTTACCATTCGGAACAAAAGTTGTTGTCACATATCCAAATAATAAGGATAATAAACCAAATTCATATACTGGCGTGAAAGTTGCTAATAAGATAGCCTACGAGAATGGGGTGGAAGATGATATTTGCATTTTAGAGGAGCAACTCACAAACAACATCTGTTATGTTTTTATACTATAGGAAAGAAGGAATAAAATGAAAACAATAACTGAAAGTTTAGAATTTCTAGATAAAATGAATCCAAATATGATAAATAATACTGGCAAATGGACAGTCGAGCAGATGATGTATGATGACTGCAAGATGCATAGTTATCTTAATATTGAAGATTATGAAAGTATTTTAAAAGAATTGCTTAAAGATAAGCCTAAAAGAATCTTTGATATTGGTTGCAATATGAACCAGTATGGTTTTCTATTTGCTAATGAAGGAATAGAATACTATGGTATTGATATTTTGCAGAATTACAACCCTATCAGAACAGATATGATTCATTTTATTCATGCTGATTTTAATAAAATTAAAGACATTGTTAAAAATGAAGTCGTTATTTCATGTTTGTGTGTAGGTTATCTTGTTAATAATAATTTTACATGCAAAAAGCTAATTACAAATAAAAATATTAGGAGTTGATAAAAATGAGCTTAATTAGTGAAAACACATTAGTTATTGATTCACATGAGGATAAAAGATTTAAAGTTTTATTCTCTCAAGAAACGGACAGTTCAATTCTTGTTAGTAATTTAAAACAAATCTACAATAAAGATAACCTCATCATTTATACATTTGATTCAAACGGATTTCCAGTGAAATTAGCTGATTATATTGATTTTTTCATTATTGAAAATGTTTCTTCAGAGGGAAGAATGACAATGAAAGGAAATCATCAAGAATCACATTTTAAAGCTGTAACATTGCTAAAGAAAATGATTCCAGCAAAAGACTATAGAGAGGTAAAAGAAAGTATAGAGTATACTATCGGATACTAAATATGCTTATAATTAGTGATATTTATGATACAATAGAAGAGTAAAGTTAAACGACTGGATGTGCATAAACGTACATCCTTTTTTGTTACAAAGAAAGGAGGAAAGCCATGAAAAAACTATTAATATTATTGAAAAATACCAAAAATCTTTTAGAGTACGGAGATTACGGGATATCAGGAAATACCACTTTCTTAGGTATATACACATCTTATGATAAGTTGCATGAGAGAGTATTAAGAGATGTGAAGAGTATTAACATCAGAGAAGAGGAAGACGAGTCAAAAGATATCTTTAATAGAAATATCTACAGAAGCATTATTACTGATGATGAAATAAGAAAATATGTTGTCATTGAAGCAAACGAAGATGAGGACTATGAGAAACTGGTAGAAAGTTATTGTTATTTGGAATAGGAGGAAAATATGAAAGAAGCAAAATATATAGCATTAGAATTAGGATATTATATGGTAGAGTATACTCATAAAAAACAATTAGAATGCTATCTCTCGCCTTTAAAAATGAGCAAGCTGCTTTATGTAGCTCAAGGGCTTTCCTTAGCTATATACCACCAACCATTATTTAAAGATGAAATAAAAAAATGCAAGTATGGAGTTAGAATTGAAGAAGTTGATAAAGCTTTTCTAAAGAGTTATGGTGGTAATACTATTCCATCAACTTATTTAGAAGTTAATTATATGTATTGGGCTGAGTCCATTTTTTGCAGTATTCCCTATTACAGGAGATACTTAGTACATCCTGATTGTCATGATACGTTTGCTTTGGCATATTACAAAAATGAAGAATTGGATGAAATAACAAGATTAATTCTTGAACAGACCATAAATAAACTCGTGATTATCAGCAATACTGAACTATTAAAATCAGTTATCTTTGATAGCTGGGCTTATCAAGTTTCAGGAGAAATAATTGATTTAGACTATTTGAAAATAGAATATATATCAAGATTGACACAAGGAGAGTAATAGAATGTCAACAGTTGTACCAAATTTATTCAAATTGAATTCTGAAGAGTTGTTTAGAAGTTTGCTTACTGCTAAAAATGAATATCAAAAAAGACTTGAAGATAGAATTCCAGAAGTCATTAAGAGCGAATTGAAGTTTTTCATGAAGTATGAAGAATTTGCAGATAGAAAGAAGCCACAAACATACCAGCAATGGTGTAATTATTGTTTTCATATACTCCGAAAAGATGTTGCGAGACAAAAGGAAGTTGGATATAGAATTGATTCATGGTTTGTATGCTATCTAAATGATTTTTTAGTAGATATTGTATTATATCATCATGATATAGAAGGTTATTTTGTTCAGATATTTGGAAGTAGTTGGGCAGTAGATAATTTGAAAGAATTATTGAACCTCACAAAAGATTATTCATTTGATGATAGGAGTGATTGGGGATATGAAGACGAAAATGGAATGGAAAGAATGGATAAAGATAGAAACTTCATCGAGGAATTGATTCCAAGTGGTGTTTTTTCTGCTGATGGATTAGTTATTCATATTTCAGATAAAGTTCCTTACACTAATGAAGTGATTCAGAAAATACAAAATATGGAGGAAAACAATAAATGGAAATGAGCAAGAAAGACGTTTTTAGATTTTTAGAGGATTTTGAAGAGGCAATGAAACCATTAAAAAAGAAATATGGTGTTTTTATTTTTGAGAGAGAAGTTATTTCTGCTGAGCAAGATACATTTAGTTTCAAAGTTCAAGTCTCAAATGAAGAAAAAGAAAAAGAAAAACAGTTTAAACAAAATTGTCAATATTTTTCAAATGTAGATGAATCAATGTATCAGCAGATATTTCAAGGAAATGATGGGCAACTTTATACTCTTATTGGATTAAATCCAATAGCAAAAAAGAATCCTCATCTTTATCCATGTGTTTTAAAAGATGAAAAGGGAATGGAATACACTGCACCGTTTTCATTTATAGGTTTATCAGAAAACTGATAAAAAGAAAAAGGAGGATAAAACAATTGATATATTTGACAAGCGATTTACATTTTGGGCATAAGAATATTATTAAGCTGACAAACAGACCTTTTTCTGATGTTCACGAAATGAATGAAACTCTCATAAAAAACTGGAATAACACCATCAAACCCCAGGATACAATTTACATCTTAGGAGACCTATGCTTTAAAATGTCCCTCGAAGAATCTCATAAGATTATTCAAAGATTAAATGGAAAGAAGGTTCTCATTCGAGGAAATCATGATAAGCAGTATGATGAAGGATTATTCCGGGATATATGTGACTATAAGGAATTAAAATATAAGAAACAACTTTTTATACTCTCTCATTATCCATTTGAAGAATGGAATCATTTCTTTAGTGGAGCCATTCATTTACATGGGCATCAGCATAATCTTTCAGATTACAATTATAAGATGAAGTTAAAGGGATTAAAAAGGTATGATGTGGGAGTTGATGCGAATCAGTTTAAACCAGTCAATATTGAAGAAATTATAGAATTTATAGAGAAGTGAGGAGGAAGGAAAATGGTAGATATTAATAAACAAGAAGAACTTTTTGTAAGAATAGAAAACGTAAATGCAAAAGGACATTGGCAGAAGAAATTTAAACTAACTTGTACTGAGGACTGGTTTTATAATCAGATAGACAGTTTTTGTAATGATTATATAAATAATCAAACTACGGGTATAGAAAAGTATGGAGTATTTGACTGGTCTAGTTGTGATAATATTGAAGAATGGAGTAGCTATGAAATCGAGTCCAGAGAAGACTGGCTAGAATGTTTAAATATTTTTAAAAAAGGATTACAAATTTATAAATTTATTAAATAAGAGAGTATTCACAAAATATGCTATACTAGAGTTGTAATATATACGAAGTAAGAGACTTTTCCTAGCAGGAATGGGTCTTTTTTTATTACAGGAGGAAAATAATAAAATGAATATACAAATTAATACAAAAGATGATATTACTGAAAATGAATTAAGATATGTTTATTATAATTTAAAAAGTATCAAAGAAGAATATGAGAATAGCTGGGAGTATCGGAGATACAAAGATGGTGAAGCTATATGGAATCCTTGGACTAAAGAGTTAAGCGGTATTGGTGGAATTGGTGCCAGAGTTGGATGCAAAATGTTGGTTAAGGGAAGAAAAGATACACTTTATTTTAAATTTAAAGGAGGGAACTAACATGATAAAATTAGCATCTGTAGAAGAATATCCACAATGGTTAAAAGACCAATTAAATAAAAAGGAATTTTCTAATTGGGTCGAATCAAATTTATATATGACAAAACTTATTGAAGAAAAATATCCAATCAATACTGATAATTATGACAATATAAAGGAGAAGATGGAGAAATATGGGTATGTGAGAGCAAAAACAAGACCATTATCCATTCGTTTGAAAAGTGAAAACATAAAAGATGATAATTACTTTGCTTCTATTTATATTTATGAGGTTGATGAGACAAGACCTTGGACAAAAATCGAAATGGAAGAGTATTCTCAAATACTTTATCTTGATAGTTTTGAATGTGTAGATGTTGTAAATAATTATTATGAAATAAATAATGAAAAGAATAAATTATAAGGTAACCAATATGAATTATCTAAATATGATATAATTAATAAAACATACGAAAGTCTATTTTTATATAGACTTTTTTGTATGTATAAAGATATTAAAATTTAGTAGAGAGGAGAGAAATGAATAAAGAATTTAGTTATTTTTATGGACTTGTTCTCACAGATGGAACAATAACAACATCAACACGCAATAGGGGTAAAATTCAGATAGAACTTTCGATTAGAGATAGAAATATTTTAGATAAATTACATATAATATTTCCAGAAAGCAAAATAAGTATTAGACAACGGAGTACAAACTTTTCTCAAAACCATGAAAGTTGTATATTTTCTTTGTTTTACAAAAAGTATAGAGATTATTTTTTTAAGCAAGGTTATCCCAAATGCCAAAAAGCAATAAATGCAAGACCACCTAACTGCGAGTATTCTAAATGTGATTTTTGGAGAGGAGTTATTGATGGTGATGGAAGTATAGGTCAAATAAAAAATGGTGACCCATATATATCATTAATAACAAAAAGTGAAGATTTAGCTAATTCATATTTAAGATTGCTGGAAGAAGAGTTTGGTATAATAAAAATATGTAATAAAAATAAGAGAGATGACTGTTACAATATAACTGTTAAAAATGAAGATGCAATTACGTTGGGAAATTTTCTATATGGTGATAGTCATCTATATTTAGATAGAAAATATCAGAAATATCAAGAGAATTTATCTTGGAAACGCACAAAAAATAAAATTACTCGCAAATATTGGAGCAAAGAGGACGATAATTTTATCTTATCAAATTCAATTGACAATAGTATGATGAAACTAAATAGGAGTAGGTCATCAATTGCTTGTAGAAAGAACAGATTAATTAAATTCAATAAATAATATGATAAAATAAAGATGTAATTTATACGAGTGAAGACATATCTCAAACAGATATGTCTTTTTTTTGCTTACAAAAAGAGGAGGAGTGAAAGGAATGTTAAGAGTTTATCATGGAACAAGTTATGAGAATGGTTTAAGAATTTTAGATGAGGGATTTAAATGTGAAAAGAAGATATGGTACGTATCTGATAATGATAGTGTTTATTTTCATTATGTATTGCCAGATAGTAAGTATGAAGATGAGCAGGATGCAAGACGAAGAGCCATAGACAGTGCTAGAATCTCATCAGCTATAAATCATTCAACATCACCACACATCTATCTGTTTTCTATTGAGGTAGATGAGGGAGATATTGAGGAATTTCTGGATTATTCCAGTGAGAATATGTCTGGTATAGCACTAGAAATACCTGTTGATATTGTCAACAAGACAATTATTCAATCAGAAGTTGTCGAGGATGTGTATATCCCTAGTCTAGGCTTAGTGTATTTAGCGGGATTAAATTTAGATTATTTGAATACAGAAAACCTTATTGATGAAGAACTTTATTTGTTAAGGAATAAAAAGACTTTAGGAGAATTACAAGAAATTTATTGTGAGTTATTATTTTAATCTGATTACGAACGAAGACTCATAATGAGTCTTTTTTTATTACACTTAGGATATTGATAAAAAAAGCGCTTTCATGTAAGATTATATTAAGGTAATAAGTTTGAAAGGATGATTGAAATGAAAAAAGAGTCTATAGCCTATGGTAGAAGAGGTGATAAGTATATATTTATAAGTGATTTGAAAGAGAATGAATTTCAAAGAAATTGCAATTGTATTTGTGATTACTGTAAATGTCCTTTAGAAGCAGTTAAAGGAAAAGAAAGAAGTTATTTTAGGCATCAAAGTAGCTATAACCACTGTCATTTTGAGACTAATGAGCAAATTCTTGAACTTGCATGGTATATATTGGAAGAATTAGGGGTTGTAGAGGGTCTGGAAATAATGCAGGATGACATAAGGTTTTTCACCATTTTACCAAATATAACAGATAGAATAAAAAAAGAGTCTATAACTGATTCCAAAACTTGTATGAAAATCTGTAATGTAAATAAGGAAAATAAAACTTTTTCAATTTATATTAAGGATAAAGAATATAAGATTAAACTAGTCTTCAAGGATAAAAATAAACATATTAATAAGGATATATTAGTTATAGATTTAGCAAAAACAAAAAATATTCAAGATATATTCACAACAAAAGAAAAAGTTCTTGAAAAGATATCAGAACAAATAACAGATATGGTTTTAGAAGAGTATAATAAAAGTTTACTGAAGGTACAACCAGTACAACCTGACATTTTAAACAAACCAATAGACGAGGAAATTAAAGAAGAAAGCAAAACCATCACCTTAGAAGAAATGCTTGATATTCCTATGAAAAAACCAACAGAAATTGTTAAATACTATCAAAAAAAATGTCCTGTTTGTGGTGCTTCAATATGTGCTATGAAGGCAAACTATGGAGATGTAATTGTGTGCTCAAATTATCCGTCATGTGGGATTACTGCTGTACATCTTATGAAAGGAAAATACAAATAGAATGTTTTAGTTAACTACAAACAACAACTATCATAAGCAATTCTAGCTCTATTATGATATAATATCTTCATAGAAGTTTTTAGTCTATATCCAGAAGTGATGAGGATATAGGCTTTTTATTATTAAATATTTAAGGAGGGATAATGAAAACAAAAATGATACAGACTATTAAAAAACATAAATATTTATCTTTGTTTATATTGATAATATTTTTATTTCTTTTCGTAATGATAATTATAAGAGGATATCACAACTGTCAACCAATGCTTGTCCTAAAAAAAGATGTTTTCGAGGTAGAATATGGACACCCTATTTCTCAGAATCCACTGGATTATGTAAAGATTAATGAATATAAAGAAAAGAAAAAAGGACCACCCTTAAAAAAGACCAAATTAAAGTTGAATTTATCCTTAGATGAGGAAAATGGTTATCCTCCAGTAGGAGAATATAATGCAACAATACAATATGCTACTGAAGATAAGATATCTTTTAAGATTATCGTGAAAGATACAACTGCTCCAGAAATTATTTCGTATTATCAAGATGAAATAGAGTCCTATGAAGGAGAAAAAATCAACTATGAGGGTATGTTTATCAGTCAAGATTTATCTGAATCAGAATTGAAATTAGATGAAAGCAATATCGATTATGACAACGCAGGTATATATCAATTATTGATTATAGCAAAAGATATATATCAAAACGAAAGCAGAAAAGAATATCAGGTAAGGGTAAAAGCAAAGGAATTAAACTTAAGACTTCATAAACTACATGTATTGGAGACAGCAACAACAACATTTCGTCCAGAAGTTAAAGGAAAAGCTGAAAAGATAGAATATTCTTCATCTGATGAAGATATTGTCTCTATAGATTCAAGGGGAAGATTAATAGCAAGAAAGGCAGGCCGTGCAACGATTACTGCAGTTATGGGGAAGTTGATGGATATGTGTGAAGTCACAGTGTCACAAAATCCATATAAATAGTTTTCTATAATGACACAAGAGCGTACATGGCTTTAGATATATGATATAATATAAATGTATATTAACCGAAGAAGAGACTATTTTCTAAAGAGAAAATAGTTTTTTTGTTGAGGAGAAAAATAAAACAGAAAGGAAATTTGGTGATAAGAATGAAACAATTTATTTACACATTTACGCCAGAAGTTGAAGGTACAATTACAGGGATTTTAGAATCTACAAAAAAGACAGAGGCTAAAAAATGTCTTAAAAATGAAATCAAAAAGGGATATCAAGGCTTAAAGTACAAAACAGCAATGAAAAGTCTTAGAATTATTGAAATTTAGGAGGATTTTATAAGTATGAAAAAAGAACTAAATTTTAAAGATTTGCCATTAATGACAAAATGTGAATTTATAGTTATGAACATTACTGGCTGTGATAGAAAAACAGCTAATCTAGTGGCTAATGCAATTCTTGATGAAACAGAAAAATGTGAAAGAAGGGACTAAAAGATGAAAAAATATATTATTGGAACACATTTTATTACAGCGTGTGAAAATGCATATTTCTTAGTAGATGAAAGCATTTATAATTTTATAACTGGAAGAGTCTTTAATGATGATATTCTTAGTCAATTGGCAGAATGTTTTGCTGACTATGAATCAGAGATTCCAGCTATTAAAGCAAAATTTCAAAAAGATTTTCATAATGAGAATCTGAGAAGTCTTGTTAATGCTTTTTCTTGGCCAAAAACAAGTGAGGTTTTTGGATATAGAATTCATGATAATATTTTAAGTCTTATGAATGAAATTCATGATATGAAAATTAGTGTTTTAGCTTCAGACGTAGATGTCATTATTGATGATGAAGTCTATTAAAAAGCCATTAAAATTGAAAAATATAAAGCTTAAGGAGAGAAAGATTATGAAATATAAAATTGGAGATAAAGTAAGAATCATAAGGAAAGAAGTAAAAGAAGATGCCTTGGAAGAAGATATAATTAATTCTGCTTGGAATCAGGATATGGATAAATATCTAGGAAAAATCATGACTATAAAAAGAGTTACTTCTATTTTAGATTGTAAAATTTATAACATGGAAGAAGATGAAAAAGAAAACTATGGAAGAGGTTGGGCTTGGACAGAAGAAATGATAGAAGAATTAGCATCAGTTTCTTAGAGTTTAAATTTTGCTTGAAAAATAAAGTAAAACACTTAATGATGATAAAATTGGTTCAACATGCCATTATGAATGCTATGCAGAGTGTGGAGAGAGTTTGTTTTATAATAGTTGTGAGGTCAGTTGACCTATAAAAATAAGAATGAAGGAGAAAAGAAAATGAAAAAATGTTTATATGTATATGAAGGGAAAGAAGATATTTTTACAGAAAAAGTAGAGTTAAGTAATGATGAACTGAACGATAAACGTGTAATGGCATTAGGAGTCATAACATCTAATGAAGATTTGGCAGCTTATCTTGAACAAAACGCTAATAAATTGTCTCCAGATTCATTAGAGAAAACAATGAAACAATGGAATCACTTTAAGGAAATTGAAAAGAATATTGATGAACTAAGACTTTCTGATATAGACAACTATGAAAAATATAGCAAACCTATGGATTTGATAGGGCAACCTATTTACAACTACCATAATGATGAGGGAAATTCAATTATAAATTGTCCATTAAATAATATTATTATTCCATTGGCATTAAAACCAAATGGTAAAGTTTTAGTTATTAAATGTGATTTAGATATAGGATTTGATAAAAAAATATTCTTAGAAGAAATAGAAAACAAGCAAGAATATTTGTTGATTGACAATTATCTTCTTGATGCAATTGAATCTCAAGAGAGAGCCTGCCTAAGTTTTCGATGGAATAAAGTAGAAAATTATTTAGAGATGTATCCAGAAGCAGCAGAACATGCTATTCATTATTTTTCTAATCTTGAGTAGAAATAAAAAATCTGTGATAGAATAAAAGAGTAAATATAAACGAAAAAAGTGTATCTCAGATGAGGTACGCTTTTTTGATAAGAAGGAGGATTTATGCCAAAACCAAATAAATACTATAAAAACTCCACAAGAGACCGTGGAATTAAAAACAAAATTTTTTATGGGAAGGAAAAGGTGGATTATTTAAAGTTTTTTAAAAAAGGAGAGACAAAAGATGGAATTAAAAGGAAAGTTTAAAATCAAGAAGATACTCAGAAAAACTCAAGCAAAACTCTTTAAAGACTTAAAAGTAGGTGATGAAATTGAGATTATTAAAGAGTTATGCAAGGAAGGAGGTGCATTTTCAGGACGTACAGCATCTTATATTATTGTTAAGGATAATAAAGGCAATCAAATTGATTCTACATTAAGAATTGTAGGAAATATCTTACCATGTTTTGAATGGGAGGAATTGAAAATATGAAAGAAATAAATTTTTGTGAAGCATATAAACAAAGAAAAGAAAATCATATAGCCAAAAGTAGTTTTGTGGGTTTTGTGGTTATTATTTATATGATACTATTAACACTTTTAACCCTTGTTAACAAAAGTATGGAGGTATATTCTTTCTTGGGATTTCTTGTAGGGATATCTATTTATCTTTTTTATAGTCTGTACGATAGCTACAAAATCAATAAAATTGTTTCCTATATTGAGGATAAAGAATGCTGTTGTTTTATTGTTGAAAAAATCAGTATAAATGGACAAAATATTATATTTCAAATTGGGGATATCAAATATATTATTGATTCTCCATATATTATTCATTATCCACTGGAAAATAAAAACAAACCAGCAGTTCATATTAAGGTTGGAAAGAATTGCTATGGGGATAAAATTGTGTGTCGTGTTGATATATATTTATAATCAATGGACAATATTGAAGAAAAACGATTTAATATCAAAGAAATAAGAAAAGAGGAAAATTATGAAAAATATATCTATATCATTTGTAGAAAAAAATGGGAAGGTTTATATATTATTGGATGCAATAAGCTATTCAGGAGATGAATATAAATATTCTTTAGTAGACATAAAATATTTACACTCTATTGAAAATGGATTTACAATTAAAGATAAATGTCTTTATGTCAATGATAAAAAATTAACGTCTATTCAAGAAGTTGAATTTAATGTATGGGCAAGCCCATTTAGAGATGTTAAAGTTAATGGTTTCAAAGAATTATGTTTTGAAAAAGAAATTATTCAAAATTATAAAGCAAAAAAAACATTGGCTAAAGATGATGGAATAAAAAATATTATTATTTAAAACAATAAAAGGAGACAAACAGTGGAAAAAATTAAAGTTATTAAAGACAATAATGAATATCATTTTGAGAATAAAGTCAATAAGTACTTAGCAGATGGATGGACAGTTTCTTCTACAAGCAGTGCCATTCAAGTTGCTGGAAAATCAGCAAGTGGCTGTTATGTCGTCACAAACGATGCTTATGTAGCCATTCTTGTCAAAAACAATATGGATTCAATATAGAAAGGAGTGGATAATTTTGAGTAAAATCATTTTAACTTATGTTGGAAAAGATTCATGGAGCAGCCCAACATTCAAAGTGGGTGATACTGGATATTATGTAAAAGATGTTAACTTGGCAAATAACAAAGAGAACCTGTGTCTTCATTGGAGTTCGCCTAAAGATGATATAGACGGGGAACCAGACTATCCATTCAAACCAAAAGAAGGTGTGGAAGTAGAAATTGTTGGCTTCAATCCAATAACTAAAGAGGATAAGTTTAATTATATGATGTTATCTCGTTTGCAATCAGATTGTGAGGCACATCTAGGTATTAGCAATCGCAAAATTGTGGATGTAGAAAATCATATTCGTGCTATGAAAGACTTGTGGTACGGTTTTGAAGAAAAACCTGAGTGGTTGACTATAGAACAAATAGAAGAATATGAAAAGGAGATGAAACAATAGTGAAAATCTATGCAGATATATATAAAAGTACAGGTAAATGGTATCAGCAAATTGTTATTCGTAGTGAAAAAGAGTATTCATTGGAAAGTATAGAATATAAAAAGCTATTAAATGAAAGAATATTTTCATATCATCAGTATCAGTGCTATATCGTTATCACTGATGATAAAAATAACAAACTCTTTCACCAAAAACTTTATGATAGTTTGGCTATTTGACGTATTAGACTGGAAATAAAATAATGAAATATAAGGAGAAAAATTATGGAAAACAAAAATATATCAACAAGTGATTTTATGAAGTTAGGCAATAAACACCTTCAAAATACTCCCTACTCCCTTTATCAAACTGAAAAATATCATCTCTTACGAATCCATAAAAATACTCATCATAGAAAATATTCCTTAAGAAATGGGCCAGATGGTGATATCTTTACAAACAAGGCAGCGATTATGCAGTTTGTGGAGTTAGCAAAAGAAAATGATAAGTCTGAGATGACATTAGAAGAAGAAAAGATGTTAAAGGATTATTTGAAGAGTGCTGGAGTTACATATGATGGATTATAAAGAGATATTATGGGAGTTTAAGAGGAATTGTTTGTCATTGAAAGCCTCAGAAATTGACAAAAAAGCTTTAGCAAAGGATTTTGAGATTATTGGAAAGGATATTAAAAGCGTTCTTAAAGGAAGGAAGTTAAATAGAAATTAAAAGTCTCTGTTTATGAGGCTTTTTGTTTATAAAATTGGATATACAGAAATAAAAATGATATACTATAAAAAAGAAGTTGAAAAAGGAGTTAGAATAAGTATTGAATGCTAGTTATATATAAATATAGTGAAAGGAGCTGGTACAATGGATAAAATGATAGTTTATCATGGCAGTAAAGAAAAAGTTTCTGAACCAGAGATTAGAAAAACAAGATTTACCAAGGATTTTTCCTGGGGATTCTACTGTACTATTTTAGATGAACAGGCAGTTATTTGGGCAACAAGAATAGACGGTATGGGATACCTCAACTGCTTTGAGTATGTTCCCCGAGATGATTTGAATATTAAGAGATTTGATGAAATTTCCTATGAATGGCTTGATTTTATAGCTGATTGTAGAAGTGGAAAAACTCATAATTATGATATTATAGAAGGGCCAATGGCTGATGATACAATCTATAACTATGTAGAAGATTATCTTGATGGAACAATTAGTAAGGAAGCTTTTATGGAATTAGCAAAATTTAAGAAACCAACTCATCAAATAAGTTTTCATACAATTAAAGCGTTGTCTTGTCTAACATATCTGGAATCAAAAGAGGTGACAAGAGATGAATAGAAACAATCTTTTTTACATTTGCAGTTTACTCGAATCCATATCTAGAAAAACTGGTCTCAAGAAAAAGGAAATCATTGATAAAATTGGCTTAAAGCAACTTAAACATCTGTATAATTACGCTGATGTCAATCATTGCTTGCCTATTTTACAGGTAACTGAAGAAGTTATAGAAAATAATCATCTTCCTGTAAAAGAAATTGGTACTTCTCAAACCGTATCTGTGTGGGATAATGGGAAGGTTTATCAGAGACTGATTATTGATATTTCTGATGATTCCAACTGGTTTGATAAGCTAATAGAAGTCTATCATTCCTGGATTTGTGACTATCTTGATAATACAGAGCTGCCTATATACTGGCAGCCAAGAAGTTATATTAGGGAATGTTATTTAGAAAAGAAAATTTTATAGAACGATTAAAGACATGTCTTAAATGATATGTCTTTTTTAGGAATATGAATGATAGAAGGAGTTCTAAATACCTAAATCTATGGTAAAATAGAAATGTAAATATATACGAGCAATGAGAGACTACATGGAAATGTGGTCTTTTTTGTTGCAGAAGGAGGACAAAATGGAAAATATTAAAGATATGGCAGTATATAATTCAAGAATGTCAGCAGGTATGGAAGATAAATTGTTTTTTCTTCCCTTTCTTAAAAAATCTCCATTGCTTATTGATTATGGCTGTGCAGATGGTACTTTAGCTAAATATATTAAAGACATTTATCCTGATGCAGTTATCTATGGCTATGATATTGATGAAAGTATGTTAGAATTAGCAAAACAAAAATTAGGAAATAATAATGTTTATTTGTCTCATTCAAGAGTGTTTGAAATATTAAAATTGATTAAAGATAATGCTCTTAATATCTTTCCATATACTCAAGAATATCAAACACATGATGAAATCCTGAACTTATCCTCAGTCATCCATGAAGTTTATTCCTATGGAAGCAAAGAGGATATTGAGGAATTTTGGAAGAATGTTTTTGGTATAGGCTTTGACAAAATTGCTATCAGGGATATGTGTTTTGCAACAGACAGAGAATATCCGTTTCAATTTGAGAGTTTTCAGGAATTTGAGGAGAAATTCATGAGGGGGATTGTAGCTAACAATCTTGAAAAGTTATGGAAAGATTATAGGAAGATTTACTCTGGAAACATCTCTTATCAAATTATTACACATTTCCTAATGAAATATCATTATATTGAAAATTGGGATAGAGAATCAAAAGAGAATTATTTCCCCTTAAGTGTAGATGAGTTGAAGAGAGTTATTCCCGATTGTTATGATATTGTATATGAAAATAGTTATCTTTTACCCTATATTAAAGAATATGTGAAGAATGAATTTGATATAGAATTAGACTGTTTCACACATATAAAAATCATATTGAAAAAAAGAGAATGAAGATAGACTTATTCCAGTGAATATAAACAAATTATGTTACAATAAAAATATGATATTATACGAGTGAAGAAGACTTTCTATTGGTCTTCTTTTTTTGTTGTGAAGGAGGAAATAAAATGAAGGTTCAATGTGACAGATTTATAGGATGGATGATAGATGTTCCTATAGGATTGTATAATCAGAATATCAGAGAGTATTATAAAAAATATTGTGATTTAACTTCATTAACTGAATTATATGTCTGGTGCAAGGATAGTTCTGCAAAAGTACTGTTGGAGAATGGATTCATTGGCAGTGATTATCTTTATGATTATGATAAAGATAGTGATAATCAGATTACTTTGCTGATTGATAGCAATAATGATTATATTAAACTAATTTATATAGTAGAGTTAACAAGAAATTATGAGGATTTATTTGTAGGTGATAATGATGATAATAAGATTCTTAATCAATACCTGAAACAAATTCCTGTTCCTGAAGTTGTCTGTAATCAAATGGAGAGAGTCTATCAGGAGTTGTTTAAGAGTGATAGTATATCTCCAATACATCTGCAGGAATTCTATTATTGGTACAATAAGGGTTAACTTTATATGTGACAGTCAGAAAATATTTCTCATTATTTAAAGATAATATGTTACAATGAAAGAGTAATATAAACGAGACGAATCTGTTCAAAAAGGGCAGATTCTTTTTTGTTTTACACAAAAGAAGGAGGAAGAATAAATGCTTATTGGTTGGATAGGGATTATTACAGGTATTATTGTATTAATCATTGGAGTTGGTTTTGGAATTTTGAATATAAAAGATGGAGAAAAAAGGGTTGGTACAATTTGTATAGTCATAGGAATTCTTTTGAGCATAAGTATCTCTATTGGCAGTGGTTACTGGCTATATGGAACAGAATCTGGAAAGCGTGCTCAAAAAGATTGGATATCAGAAACTTCTGGTGGTATTGAAAGAGTCGTTACTGTTTATGATATCAATGGACAGGTGATTCAAACTTATGAAGGAAAATTTGATATTGAGACAAATGAACAGAATTATATTTTGTTTGAAGATGAAAATGGCGAACGTCATACCATCTACTATACAACTGGAACAATTATTGTAGATGAAAAATAAAGAAAAATCATGATGAGCAATATAGACAATCTAAAAATAAATCAGGAAACTATCTCAATACTTTTGATGTTATGGTTCTTAAAAAGAATAATAGATGGGTAGCAAGAAAAATATCGATTGAGTATGTTGAAGGTAGCTTATTTGATATAAAATCAATTGATGATAAACTTCCAATAGAGGAGTACCCATTTAAGGTCGTATATAATCACTCTGGTAAGGTATCATTAATAGGATATGTTTATTAAAAATATTGAATTATGATAAAATTATGATAAAATTATGATAAATAAAGGAGTTGATATTATGGAAATAAGACCAATATCAGATTTAAGGAACAAGTTTACAGAAATTGAAGATGTTGTTAAGGAAGGACAGCCAGTATATTTGACTAAAAATGGCTATGGCTCTATGGTTGTCCTGAGCTTAGAAGAATACTCTCGCTTAACAGAGGATATTGAAGTGAAACTAGACGAAGCTGATAAAATGGCTTCATTAACAAAGAAACGTATATCCCATCAAGAACTTTTTAACAATGTAAGAGAGGGGCTTAAAGGAAATAAAGATGAATAAAGATTATGAAATTCATTATCTTCCTCTCTTTCAGGATGATTTAATGAAAACAGTCTATTATATCAGTAATATATTAGAAAATCCTGATGCTGCTTTAAAATTGGTTGATGATGTTGAGAAAGTCATTCTAAAAAGAAGTCAAAATCCTCTTAGTTTTGAACCATTTCGTTCAAAACATAAAAGAAAACATTCTTACTATAGAATCTATATTAGAAATTATGTTATTTTTTATGTTGTTATAGGAAATGTAATGGAAGTTAGACGTTTTCTATATAACAAAAGAGATATATCAGAGTATCTATAAAGGATGTTTCTTTATAATCTGCGCCATAACAAGTCTAAATATGATATAATGGAATAGTAAAGTTAAACGAGAAGAATCTGTTTCTAAAGAGCAGATTCTTTTTTGTTTTACAGAAAAGAATAAGAATATGGAGGTGTATTTAAATTTGGGAATGATTACAATGAATGATACTAGAAATAAAATAGTATTTTGGGATATTGATGGAACTTTGGCCAGTTACAGGTTTAATAATCATGTAGGGGACCCAAAGGGAAGTGAAAATGGCTATTCTTTAGATGAAGTCGAAGATGGAATTTTTTTGAAAAGGAATCCCTCTAGATTTATGCAAAAAGTTTTAAATGAATGCCAGGCAAAACAAAACATTATTATGGGGCACTGTTTCAATGAAAAAGAAAGGAAGGATAAATTTATTTGGTTAGAAAAACATTATCCAAATATGTCAGATATTATACTCACATTTCAAAATAAACCGAAATATTTAACAATTTTAGAATACTGTAAAGAAAAAAACATTGATTTAAAAAATATTATCTATGTTGATGATGTTTTAAGTTTTTTAAAAGAAGCAGAAAGAAATGGTATATGCAGTTATCATATTAGTAGTTTTTTAGATTGGAATTATCAATTTATTTAAATGCTTTATAACAGAAGCAGAATTAGCATTTAGCAGATTGTATAATGAAGATTTCATAAAAACCACTTGGTTAGTACAAGTGGTTTTTTCTTTGATTTAGAATTATTCACGACTTTATATTTTGAAATTCACACTCCAAATGGTTAAGTATAGGAAAGAATTCTTCTTTTGAACTGATATAGATGTGGGCATATGTTTTATATAATTCGTTGACTGAATGACCTAAATGGTCTGCAATGAGATAATCTGGGACATTTGCATTAATTAACATAGATGCATGAGAATGCCTTAATCCGTGAATTGTGATACTTTTTACATGTGATTTGGAAATATATTTCATGAAATTAACACGTATAGTAGGGTATTTTAGAAAGCAACTATTTCCAAAAACAAAATTGCTCATTTTAAAGTTTGGATATGTTTCATATGTACAAAAAAGTTCATCCAATAAATTTATGCATCCATCTGTTAATTCTATACACCGTTGACTTCTCCATGATTTTGGAGGACTAATTATATATCCTTTCTGTTTAGAAATATATCTCAAGGTTTTATTTATATACAGTTTATTGCGACTGAAATCAATATCATTCCATTGCAATGATAATACTTCACCTATTCGCATCCCAGTAAAAAAGAGGATATAGAATAATGAATAATATAACAAGTTATCAACAGTAGATAAAAAATTATTAAATTCATTAGAGGTCCAATAATTATTTTTATTCATATGAACTTCATTGGGGTTCTTATATTGAGGAATAAGAGACAATGGATTTTGTGCAATATACCCCATATTGACTGCAAAATTCATATATGCATTGAAAGTTCCTCTAATAGAGCAGTTTAATGTATTCGTGCTATAATTTTTATTGTTTCGGGATTTAAGACTGGTCATATCACTCCACCATTGAAGCAGCCTATCTAAGTTGATTGAACTGATAGCTGCTGTTCCAAAATATGGCTGAATATATTGAATATATCTTCTTTTATAAGCAGTTAATGAAGCGAGCTTAAGAGTGTTTTTCATAATGTTTTCATGTTGTATAACAAGTTCATCTAATGTTATATAATTTTTCATTAATATCACCCTTTCATTTATATATGTAGTTACATTTATCAGTATAATGTGATTTATTTTACCATATATTGTCTCAATAGGGAATATATTATGAGTGAATTTATAATAGAAAATCTATGGTATAATTGAAATGTAATATTATACGAGAAGAAGGAATCTGCAATTTTGTAGATTCTTTTTTATTTAACAAGGAGGATAAAAATGACTAAAGAAATACATGCATTATTTAAACCAGTAATAAATGAATATAGGCATATGATTATAAGATATATTATTAACAAGGATACGTTATGTTTTCCTGAGGAATTGGAAGATTTATTAGTGGTAAAGCGTTACGTCGAAACAAATTCAAATAGCTTAATAAATCAAGATGATAAACTCTCAGTATGCCTTATAAAAACTCATATAGAAGACTATGGGGATTATGATGATGAGTACATTCCAAATTATTGTGAAGAAACCACATATATTCCTATACAATACAACCCTATTACAGGTGAAAAGTTTGAAATAGTGATTGATGGGTTATTGAATAAGCAGAAAGAGTATAATGAGATAATTCGGGAATTAAATGGTATTGTGAATTTATCATCTAGGAGTAAAAGTCAGCAAAGGAGAATAAATCAATTATCAAATGAATGCAATCTTTTTTATCGGGACTTGTATGTATGTGATGAGGAGTATCAGGAATACTTCAAAAAATCCACAACACTCTCGCAATGTGAACATTGTCTGTATCAGAAAAGAAAGCAGTGTGATTGCAAGTATTGTCTATATGTCTGTGATAAGGGACATTGCATAAATTATGGAAATTGTGAGGATTTTAAAAGAGTACAACTGGTATATTTGATGGAAGATTTGTATGAGATTGATGGAAGAATAGAACCTGAAAAGAACTCAATTGAATCCATTAAAAAGCCTCTTTTAAGGGGGAATGATATATATCCTATTATAAGGAGAGATAGTGGAATTGTTGAGATTTATTCAGGTGTAGATACTCTCAAAATACCTGAAAAAGTATTTTTTGAGAATTTTATGATGTTGTAAGAAGAATTATTAAAGGAAAATAGGAGGAATATTTATGGCATATAAAAAGGATATTAAACCATGGCTAAAGGAAAACAATTTAACATGGGAAGATGTGGATAGAATTTGGAAGGAATGTTGTGAGGTTAATAAAACATGCGAGTTTATAAGTAAATCTGGCAAAACATGGAACGATTTATCAATGCATTTAATTAAGCAGCTCCCAACATTAAAAGAAGAAACATTAAAGCAACAAAAAGAGCAAGAAGAAGCTGAAAAGAGAAAGGCTAAGGAAGAACGAATTGCTAAAGAAAAAGAAGAATATTACTGGGAGCATTTTGATGAATTAATGGTTCAGAAAATAGACTCTGGAGAGAAGTTGTCAGAAAACGAGTTAAGAAGTTTAGTTTTTGAGAATGGCGAAGAGTCTGAATGGGGTGAAAATCGAAGATGGCCCAGAAGAGTTGCTACTATTGTTAAATTATGTGGTAGATACTTTGCAATCAATTGGGAAGAGGGGGCTGACAGAGTATCAGGAAAACGCATTTTATGAACAGCCATATGAAGTTGAAAAAAGAACTTACGAAAAAACCATTACTGTTACAGAATGGATTAAGAAATAATAACTAGAAGGAGAATAAAAAATGAAAACTATAAAAAAACTTATAAGAAAACCTATTGAAGCAGAATATGCTGATATTCATGTCTATGATAATCTTGATGAATATCTTAATGAGTACAATAATGGAAATGATTTTGTAAGAATTGGATATGAAAACTGGAAAAAAACTATGATTGATGGGCAATGTTTATATTCTTTTTCAGATATGACTGATGAAATGTATTTAACAGAAGATACATATAAGGAATTGCTAGAACTTTGTGATAAAAAGTACACGATTCATGAAAGAGATTTGTTTAGAACACAAAAAGACTCAAATACGAGATACGCAGAAGAATCATCAGTAGAAAGACTTCTTGATTATATGAAGGATGAAAATAAAAGCTGGCTACCACAAATTTGTAATGAAATTAACGAAGATATTAAAAAATTGGAAGAAGAAATGACGAGAATCCAATATAAAATCAACCATCTAGAAATAGATAAGTTGAAATTATATGATAAAGACTACTTGCAATCAAAAATGAAAATAGATTATACATTTGATAGCAAGAAATACAAGGAGGAGAAAAATGGAATTTATCATAAATAAGAAGAATTTTCATAGATTAAAAGAATATGGGTTTAAGTTGCCTGAAGAATGGCTTGCAAGTGGGGCTTTGGAGGGTACAAATGTAAATGAATATTGCATGATGGATGGCTGTTACTATATATATCTTATGGATGGTGAGAATCCTTCCAAAATTGCTGTAGAAGATTCAGGGAATCCTCTTTTAGAAGGCTGGGTTGATACAAGACCAGGAGAATATGGCATTTTATGGTTTGATGCAATTCCATATTGTACTTATCATGTGGGAATGGATGATTTAGAAATGATGATGGATATTATTTATAGAATGACTAAGGAGGGGATTTTGGAAAGAATTGATATTAAATTGAAATTAATATAGATAAATAACAAAAAAGAGACCATTGGTCTCTTTTGAATTTTATATAGGCATGATTTTTTATAATAATTATTTAAGATAATCATTAATATTTGGATATTCGTTTTTTTCTTGTAATTTCATACCATTTAAGCAATAGTCTAGATTTTCAAAAACGTTGTTATCGTATCTGTATTCTTCAACAACTTTCAACTTAAGTTTTAAAGTATCACCTTTTTTATATTGAGTTGTTAAGTCGCCAGCAAATGGCCAATGGATAGTAGAATCATCAGTATCAAAAGAAAATAATGTATAATTGTCTTCTTTATTGTACTGAATATCAGAAATAATATCACTGAATAAAATCTTATCATCAACATCATAATCCCTAAGTGCATTGACAAATACTTTTCTGTTTTCATCATAGAATTGATTATTTAATTCCCCAGCACTCAATGATATGCTCTCTTTGCTTAAAGAAAATGGCTTTGAACTTAAATCCTTAGTAGGAAGGATATAGCTTTTTTGATTAGAAGCATTATAAACACTGTTTATCTCCAAGCCTTCCGTATTATAAATGTTCTGATACATATCTACTGACCTAGATGCTGATTTTGCATAGTCAACTAGTGTATAGTAGCAATCCCATTTACATTTATCAGTATCAGTAAATCGTAGATTATATATACCATATGGGCTTGCAGATTTATAATAAGAGTGCTGATTATGTGTTACAGACCTATTAATAACATCTTTCCCATTATTTGGTGCAGTAAGTGTAACTGCGATTTTATCAAGCCAATTTAGGAAATCAGTTTGAGCAAATGCGTCAACTTCCAACCTTGACTTTCCTAGATTAATATTTACTTTAACACTAGCTCCAATATCAGTATTAAATTTTAGAGAGCCTGTTCCACTTGTTATATAGTTTGGTCCCTTTTTGATAGTAGGTTTTCTATTGAAAAAAGCACTACTAGCTTTTTTTGCAATTTGCCATGCAACCGATTGAGCAATTCCTAAATAATCAATAGCGTTTACAGGTCTCATACTCATGGAGAAAGTAGTGACTAATGATGCAAGCGTTATAAATAATATCCCTTTTTTTATTTTTTTCATAATATTTTCATCCTTTCTTGTTACTTGTTTAATTGCTTGAGTAAAACAAAAGTTAGGGGGAGTATTATACCTATATAAATAATGAAACTGATAATACCTAATATATTCCCTTGTTGAACTGTAATTGAAAATGAATTTGAAATGACTTTAACTAAATAAAAGTAAGAAATTGAGATGAAAATAAATAATATAAACTTACATAATAATAGAACTTTATTATTCACACTTTTCCCTCCATTTCATATTTATAATAATCTAATATTTATGAACTTGTTTTCTAACTATCAGTTTATTATAATTTTTATATAAAAGCGCTTTTATATCTTAATTAAAAGTTATCATATAAAGATGTAAATGTCAACATAACAACTCTTGAAATAAGAGTTTTAGTATATTTTCGATTATATTCGCCTAAAATAGAGTTTTAAATATAATTTTTAAGGAAAAATATTTAATAAAATTGAAAAAAATATATATTTACTCTTGAAATAAGAGTTTTCTATGTTGCTATATTAAGCTCGAACCTTTTTGGTTCTGTTGAAATTAGATTTTCTTTATTTTATGAAAGAAATCCAGAGATTAAATTAGTTGATTTAAGAAGAGATATGCTAACCACATCTTGGTTGATTAAATTTAGCAATGATGAGCTGACTGAGGTTGCTTGTCCCAAAACAGAAACTCTCAATCACCTTTGTAAATCCCTAGAAAATATAAAATTAATAGATAAAAAAGAATTAAGTAAAAAAATGTTCAGAAATTAAATGAGTTTAAATAAGTTTCTAATAATCGATGAAACACTCACCAAACAAGGAGTGTTTTTGTTATTCTATTATAGAATATGTTATACTTTTATATAGCAGGACATTGCTGGAGGGTATAGGTAATGTATCAGGAATTAGAAAGGAGACGAAATTATATGTCTTTTATGGTTGCAATGAAAACAAATAATGGTGTTATAATTGCATCAGATTCTTATAGCACTTATCCAAGCAGAGGGTTGAAAGATGGAAACTATAAGAAAATTCATTGCATGAAAGAAAATGAACTATATATTGGAATCGTAGGACTCAATCAAGTAATTAAGATAGAAGATAACAGTCAAGCAGATGATATAAATGATATTCTTCCTCATTTCTTTAGTGATATTACATCATTTGAGGAACTGCAGTTACAAATTAATCAATTTGCTTATTATGTAAAACCAACTTGTGATAATGAATGTAAAGATATTTCATGTGTATTCATATACAAAAAGATGATGACAAGTTTGGATGTATTACATGGAAAAGGATATTACTTGAAAATATGGAATGATAACGAAAGTGACATATTATTTATGGGAGAAGAATACCATAAAATTATTGCAAGAAGTCAGTTTCATCAGGCTGATTTAAATTTATCATTAAAGGATTCATTAAATAAATGTATACAGACGATTGAAAATGCTATTCATGAAGAAACAAAGCTTTTTGAAGAGAATAAAAGGGTTGTTGGTGGACCAATTCAATATATGATATTGGATTATGGTCACTTATAATAGATAAATATATGGTAATGTGAAGCAGGATATTACATACTTATAGATATATGATATAATATATATGTCAGTTAAAACGAACACAGATGTATCTTTGAGATGCATCTTTTTTTGTACAAAAGGAGGAAGCATATGAAAAAACTAACAAAAAAAGAACATGATAAATTAAGAGATGATAAAATCACAGAGTTAAAAGGAAAAGGGTATGAAATTGCTATAGATAAAAAAAGAAATATAGCAATTGCTTATAATGAATTTCTTCTTCTTTTCAATAAGGAAACATTCTTTAATCCAAAAAGTATTGCTCAGATTCGTCAACCTTATTTAGAAGGTTCAAAGTCAACTATAGAATATGAACAAAATATTACTCATGAAGAGGCATTAAAACGGATTGATTTACTTGAAAATAATATTAGAGCAACAATTGATAAAATAAAGGATAGTAGCCTGTTTGATTATTTACCTTTAACAAAACAGAGTAAATTCAACAGGGCATCAAATATAAATGTCTATAGACCTAATATTAAGTTTACAAACAATTCTGATTATTTCTCACAAAATGAAATAGTCTTACAAATTGTTCCATATATTGTTTGTTTAGGTGACTCATTTACTTATGATAACACTTATATATTTGATGATTTAGCTATATTAGAAATTAATAAAGCCACACTCTCAAATGTCTTAACACCACCTATTATTGATGACAAGGGTGTATTTAATAAACGAGAATGGGTTAAAAATTCCTATATCAAAATGGATGATTTGGTACCTGGATGTATTTATAAGGATGCTAAGGGTAAATTAAATCTATATATAGGAGAAATAAAGAATGAATATGAGGATACAAAAACAGCAAATTCTTATAGCAATTTATTGAACCCCTATTTGACATTAACTCCTAAATGGATAAAAATATTAGACTCCTGTTCAACTATGGATGAACTTATATATAAGGTGATTGAAGATGCTCAAAAGAAAGATACAATAGATTGGTTTGAGACATTTAAACTTCCTAATAAAATAAAATTTACAGAATTAGAAAGTATTCGTTTCAGAGATAAGGATGCGCTTATTAAGATTGAGAAATATCCTTATAGAAATTATGAAATATCTATAAAGAGTCTTTAAGAAGAAGGAAAAATGAATGTAGAAAGATTGAATTTACTAAATGAATAAAAGGACTGGGCTCTTTTGTAAACAAAGGGAAGTACGAAGTTTATGTATAGGTAGAAAATAATTAAATTTATTATAATGACTATACATTAAAAATAATTATCAATTAAAAAAATAAAGGAGAAGAAAATATGAAATATTATGTAGCTTATATTGAAAATGGAAAATCTTTTAAGGATAATTATATTCATACAATAATTCTTGAATATCCTAAAGAAATTAAATCTGAACTAGATATAGAAAAATTAAGAGAAGAAATAAGTAAAAATATATATCTTGCCCCTTGTCATCATATGGGTGAGATTATTAGTTGGCAAAGATTGAGTGATGATTAAACGGTAAGCATTACAAAAGATTCTGGTATTGTTCTAGATAACTTAAGAAAAACTGAAAAGAATTAAAATATGTGTCAGGATAAATTATGATAAAATAGAGATGTAAACATAAACGAGTAAGTCTATTCTTTTGAATAGACCTTTTTTGTTTAACAAAAATAAGGAGGAAATTGAAAAATGAAAGACATGAAAATGAGAGCATGGATAATTCCTACGCTTACAGACTCATATGCTTATTATGGTGATGGGAAAATTGTAAAAGTTAACACTATTCATTTGGGAACAGAAAAAGTTCAGATTGGATATAAAAAAATATATGATGGTGACAAAGTAGGAGGAAATATAAGTATACCTTTTAGCCATATAGAATTAATGAAATTCATTGGACTCAAAGATAGGAATAACAAAGATATCTATGAAGGCGATATTGTCAAAAGTTGGTATCCCTATAATGATAACTATATAGAAAATACTGATATTGTTGAATGGAATGATGAAGAATGCTCTTTTATGCTTGGAAGTAAGAGACATTTTCATAAGGAATTAATGTTAGAAGTATTGGGAAATATTTATGAGAATCCAGAATTATTGAAAGAGGAGGTAAATAAATGAAAGATGGAAAAGAGTTATTAGTAGAAAAAGGATATGAACATGATTTGAAGTTGACTTTACCTGGACGAGATTTTATCAGAGCTAGCCAATTAAAAGAACTCATTGCTAAATATGATAAGCAGTACTATGAAGAAGGTGTATCAGACATCTCTGATGCAGAATATGATAGACTTTATGAGGAATATTTGGAGTTTGAGAACAAGTATCCAGAATTAAAGGATATGGCTGATGCTCCAACAAAACGAGTGGGTGCTGGTGATGTTGCTGGAACGACAACATTACTCCCCAAATTCACTCACCATACGCCTTTACTCTCCATCAATAAGAAGGCTAAGGAATTAGAAGAATTAAAGGCATTTTATGAGAGTATTGGAGGAGATGGTGTCGAAGTTATCGTTGAGCCTAAACTAGATGGAATCACATGTAATATTAATTTTGAAAATGGAGAATTAGTGAATGCTGCAACCCGAGGTAATGGATATATTGGAGACCTGATTACAGAAAACTTTAAAAATACCGATACCATCTATCCAGAATCTTTAGGGGATTTTGATTTAGAAATCAGAGGAGAAGCAATTATTCCATATAATTTCTTTAAGGAAAACCTCTCAAAAGACTATTCAAATCCCCGTAATGCTGTTGCAGGGATTATGAGGAGTATTAATTCTGAGTATGTAAAAGGAAAGGGTATCCAAGTCATGTTCTATGACATTGGACAAACTTCTATGAAACTTGAGAATAGTGATTTATCTAACCTTTGTCGCATCTCTAAATTAAATTTTCAAACAGTGCCAGTCATAAGTGCTTCTTCATGGAATGAATTAAAGGAAGTCGTGGAGAGCAAGATGAATAACTCTATTCAGGAAATTGATGGATTCAATGTCCTTATGACGAATGGTAAATTTCCACAGGCTGTATGTGATGGTTTAGTCATTAAAGTGGATGATATAACAAAAAGATATCAAATAGGTATGACTGACAAGGGTCCAAAATGGGCTTTTGCATATAAATTCAAACCATTACAAGCAATGACAAGAATTGACCATATTGAATGGCAGGTAGGAAAGAGTGGAAAAATCACTCCAGTAGGTGTTTTTGATGAGATAACTCTTGGTGGTGTCAAAATCAATAGAGCAACTTTAAATAATGCGATATATATAAAATATGTCTTACCACTATTATATGAAAGAAGAGATGTTTGGATTAATGAGTCATATGATAACTGGGAAGAGCGTATTGATATTCCATTTGATAAGCCAATAGAAAGAATGGATTATATCCAGGAAGGTGATGAATTGGTAGATGCTTATCCACAAAGAAGCCAAAGCGAATTACATAGAATTAAGGTAAAAGAAGTATCTAATGATGGATTTTTAATTAATAATGGTATTTATGGAGATGAATGGTATCCCTTTGAAGAGGATAGATATTTTCTCATTAATCCAGTAGAGGGATTGCAAATTGATGACACAATCGTAGTTGAAAGAAGCAATGATGTCATTCCTAGAATTGTGGCTATTCATCATAGAAACCATTGCCTATATCCTCAGGATATGGATGCTAATGAGCGTTATGAAGAGAGAAAGAATACCTTCAACACTCCAGAAACATGCCCAGTATGTGGTCATGGTGTGAAGCAGATAGGACCTCAAATATTCTGCCAGAATCCTAACTGTCAGGCACAGCTTCTTGGAAGACTTGAACAGTTCATTTCAAGAGATGGAATGAATATTGTTGGAATGGGAAGCAGTATTTTAGAGGTGTTGATTAAAAAAGGAATTCTAACGAATTTTGCGGATATCTATAATTTAGAGAAGCATAAGGGAGAAATTCTGGAAATAGAAGGAATTGGAATTCGCAAATACAACAATCTCATCAAATCCATCAATAACTCCAAAAATCCTGAACTATCTAACTTTATCTATGCGTTAGCTATTCCATTGGTTGGTAAGAGAATGTCAAAGGATTTAGCAAAGAAATTTGGGAATCTACAAAAATTACTTAAAGCAACATATCAGGAGTTGCTAAATATGGATGATATTAGTGATACAACTGCAATATCTATTTATGATTACATAAATAACACTTCAAATTTAGATATTATTGATAAAATGCTTAATAAGGATATAGTGATAAAGGAAGCCATATATTATGAAGAACAGACTTTTGCAGGCAAGACTTTCGTCATTACTGGAACACTTGAACACCCAAGAAAATACTATCAGGATATTATTGAAAGCAAGGGTGGAAAAGTTTCTGGAAGCGTATCAAAGAAAACTTATGCAGTATTGATAGGAGAGGATGCAGGAAGTAAAGAGGTTAAAGCAAGAGAACTCGTGAAAAAAGGCTGTCAGATTCACATTGTGGATAACAAAGAGCAAATTCATAAACTCTTAGAATTATAAACGAAAGAGGACAAGAGCCTCTTTTTTTTGCTATCAGACAACAAGTAAGCTCACCTAATGGTGAGCTGTCGTAAGTCTGTCTTTTTTCTTTTTTAGATATCTTCCATTATGTGAAAAATAGTTTTGAGAAGGTTGATAAACTGTTGATACAGAGAATTTACGACCTCCTAATGCAGAAACTTCTTCATAGATAACAATATGATAATATTTCTTGTTTTGATGACATTTGGCCAAAATGACATATGATGGATGATTTGCCCCTTTATAATGTTCCTTATATTGAGCTATTGTATTGTTATTATCAGTTAGCATATCTAAAATCATAAGCTGAGAAAGTCCTCTTTCGAGACCTCTCTCGTGACAGTGTTTAGAAAATTGCACCAATCCAAACTTTGCAAATTTTCTAATTTCCTTCACTTTACTTGTTAAATCCATATTATAGTCCTTTCATAATTTCTACATTGGTATTCGATGATGAATCCAATTGAGATAATTCTCATTTTAATCGTATATATACACTTTAATTATACCACTAATCGCTAATTTCTTTTGTAAGTATACTTATAGCAAATAAAAAAGTGCTATATTAATTAGCACTTGTTTGAATGTCTTCAGTTTTATCATCTTCTGGCATATTGTTTATTTTTTTAAAGGATTCTTCAACTATAAAGTTCTGTAAAGACGAAGCAACCTGAATTGGATGAACACCTGTATTCTGACTAAATAATTGAATCATATTTGATATCCCATAAAGAAGTTCTTCATAGCTAAATGGAGCTGTTGTATCCACTTGGCAGTTGAAATTCTTTTTATCATCTAAAGAATAGCTTATTGTAATTTTTTTATCCATTATACCTCCTAAATATAGCGACATGACCAGGCATATGTACGTGACCAAAACGCTGAATAAATACTTGAGACTTTTACAACATCACCTGTTGTTGGAGCATGAACCATTTTTCCATCTCCTATATACATTCCTACATGACTAATTCTATTTGAACTTTTGTCTGTTCTAAAAAATAATAAGTCACCAGGTTGTAAATTTCTTTTTGAAACCTTTTGCCCATACTGAGCTTGACTTGCAGCAACTCTTGGAATATAAATTCCATTTTGTCTGTATGCCCACTGTGTTAAACCAGAACAATCAAAAACGTTTGGTCCAGTTGCACCCCAAACATAATGACTTCCTTTCTTAGAAAGTGCTGTTTGAATAATGTTTTTGCACAATTTTCTTTTACGTTTTCTTTCCTTTTCAGCCTTTTTTGCCTGTACCTCTTTTTCATGTTTCACAATAGCGGCTTCCTGTTTAGATTCATTTGAATGTAGCTTATTTGCAAGTTTTTTATATGAATCAGCAATATCATCTACAGAGACTTTTTCCTCAGCATTTTTCATCAAATCTTCATCATTTAATGTGATATCTTGTGTTGATGAAATTGCTGTGGAGTCTACTGCATAAACCGTTTTAATTTGAAAACCAGTGCATAGCATAAAACATACGATAAGTAATCCTACAAGCCAAATTTTTTGCTTCCATGTTGCATAGATATTTGACAATGTATTCACCTCCGATAAATTTATGTACTGGTCTATTATAACACATTCCTCTGTTTTTTGGTTGAAACGCAAGACTGTTATCAAGACACTGATAAATATGTAAACAGGACAGCACATCTTTAAAGATATGTGGTAAAATATATATGTAAGTATATACGAGACCTACAAAAGACAAAGTTATTGATTTGTCTTTTTTTGTGTCTATAAAGGAGGAGAATTATGAGTTCTGATGGAAACACATTAGAAAATAAAAAACCGAATCAATTAAGACAGAGTTGTTTAACATGCAATTATTATAAGAAGAAAATGTGCATCTGCTTGAAACCAAAAGTTAAGAATAAGCCTTTTGGATTTCCATTTGCATACAAGCCTAATTCCATTCAATGTCAATCATGGGTTAGGGAAAATGTTGAGAAGTGGGCAACGTGGGAACATATGAATTAGTAAAAGGAGGACTGTCTATGGACAAATGTGAAGAGAAGACGATTGCAAAAAAATTCTTTGAAACAGAAATGGGAAAGCTGTTTCTCAATAAGGTCTTGGCATCTAGAAATCTAGAAAAACAAATTATTAAACTCAATCAGAAGGTCCATGAATTAGAATATCAAAATGAAATAATTAATAAAGAGATGATTCAGGAAGAAACTGAAAGAAAGGATATGGTCAATCATGCTTTAAGTCTCTATCATGCAAATATGGCTCCAGAATATCTGTTTGATATATCTAAGGAGGATGGAACAGCGCAAGCATTCTATACAACAGATATAGATAAATCCTTAAAATCTATTATTTCCGAAGACCTCATAGAATCAGTGGATTGTCAATAAAATCAGAGAGAGGAGTGAAATTGTGGATATTAATGATGTTTTGAAAGAATTTAAGGCAACACAAAGTGGGGATTATTATATTTTATACTGTCCTCAATGTGGAAGAAAAGAGGCCTACTGTTACATAGAAGATATTAATCACTGGCTAGAGGATTCATCCTACAGAATTCCAATTCGATGCAATCGATTAAACAAATGTGGGGAAACATCTTATCTGAATGATTATTTAAAAGATATCAAAAAAACAAAGAATTTGAAAATCAAAGAAAAAAGCAATATTCAAATGACACCTCAGGGGGTGGAACTTCTTCAGACTTATTGCCATTATATTACTTTTTCTGTGAAAGGAAATACTCATCATTTTAATTTTGACATACGTGGTATTTCTAATGATATATTGAAAGAAAATGGCATCATTTATAATGATAAAACTTTTCAGCATCTTATTAATCAAGAAAAGACAAAGCATCATTTTGGAAATAAATATAGGGGACGGAATTATCTAGATAGAGATATTATTATCCCTATAATGAATCTTGAGGGTTATCCTGAAAGACTTCTACTGAGAAGTACTTTTCATCAAGATACTAATGCTAAGAAGAAGTATAAAAAAGAAATTCAAGTCATGCTTATCAAAAAAGGTCTGGAAATATGGAATATTAAAGATGCTTTTGATAAAGAAAAGAATATTATATTTGTCACGGAAGGCGTGTATGATGCCTTATCTATAAAGGAAGTATGTCAAGAATCTGAGGTAGGATGTATTGCACTTCCAGGAGTCAAAAAATATAAGCAATTGCTCAGATTGATTAGGAATAATCCTGAATTAAAGGAAAAAACCTTTATCTTTGCACTTGATAATGATACTGCTGGTAAAGAATATGTTTTAAAAATAGAAAGAGACTTTGCCAAGGAAAATATAGAATTCATGAATTTTAGTGTAGTTCCTTACAAGGATTGCAATCAGTTTTTGGAAAGTCATCCAAAAGCGATGAAATTTAGAATCTATAAAATGATTAAGAAAATACAAACATGTAAAATATCATGAAGCAATAGTCATATCATTCATTTCAGTATATTATGATTAGATTTAAAAAAATGAGTCCTTAACATTCCATAAGTTGAGGCAGAAGGGAGATTTATTTATGGAACAAAATCAATTAAATAAAGAACTACAAGAAAATACTATTATTACTGAGCAAAAGAATCACCAGTCTAAGAAAACTAAGAAACGTATAGCTATTGTTATGGGGTTTTGTGTTCTGATTTTATTCTTGGGTTTTGCTTATTGGGGTATTAATCAAACAATAGCAAATGCTTTGACCCAGCAGAAAGTAGAGCCAACTATACCAACTTTTGATGATTTCCAGAAAAATTATCAGGATATGAAAAATGAAGTTGAAAAAAGAAATGCTGAATTTTCAGCCACAAAAGCAGAAATAGACACCAGAAGACAAGAAATTGAAAATGAGATAGCTAAGCAGAAGGCGTCAACATCTTCTGTACAGCAAAAGTCAAAAGAAATAGAAAAAGAAATTAAAGAAACACAAGAGACTATTCGCTATGTGCACGATGAGATGAGCAGTGTCTTAGATGAACTGGAAGATTCTGTACAAGAACCAGGACTTAACGAGTAGATAGTCTTTTCACTATTGAAAGGTTACAAGTCCTTTCTTTTTTGGAATTATAGAAAGGAGAAAAAACTATGGAGTATAAAATAATTTCATCACAAGGTTATTTCAATTATTCTTCGTATATGATGACTTTCTTCATTCAGGTAGGTCATAATATCTATGAATTTTATGAAGCTGAATTATTTCCTGATGAAATGGAAAAAGAATTAACAATTGCCAAAGCTGTGCCAAAGGGAATGGAAGTCAGTGAGACTCTTTGTGATACAAAAGCTTTTGAAATGATGTATGGAATTATGATTGCAGATGATTTAACGTTTGTAGATAATGAAAATGTTCAAATGTATTTAAAACAGAGGTCATTATCAGATGAGTTTATGGAGGAAGAATAATGAAAGAGAATAATGTAAAGATAATTGATAGTTTTCATGGGGAATATGCATTCCTGAGCAATTATTACGATTCACCAATATTTTATGATGGCATACTCTATCCTACTGTTGAGCATGCTTTTCAGGCAGCTAAAACCACAGTATTTATTCAGCGTATCATAATAGCAAACAAAAAAACGCCTGGCCAAGCAAAATGTGCAGGCAGAAAGGTTACGCTTAGAGATAACTGGGATGATATTAAGTTATATATTATGAAGGAGTTAATTATTCTAAAGTTTACAAACCCAAAACTAAAGTCAGCACTTTTAAATACCAAAGATGCAGAGCTTATAGAGAGAAATACATGGAATGATACTTATTGGGGTATCTGTAATGGTATTGGAGAGAATCACTTAGGAAAGATTTTAATGGAAGTGAGAGAGATGTTAAGAGGTAATTAATATTCTATATGAGAAGCATTAGCTGATAAAGGAACCCTCTACATACAATAATATTTGGTGAATTGGACAAAAGGTGGTAGAATAAGATAGATAGAGAAAGGAGTTGATTTTGATGGAAAAATATAATGAATTCAAGTATAAAGTCATATCAGAAACCAAGGATGGAAAAACAAAACAACTATATTGGAATATTGCTTTTGGACTCCAAGACGTAGATAATATCAAGCCTTCAGAATATATGTTGCAACTAGCAAAGGAAAATGTTGAAGGCAAGAAAACCTATACAGAAGTTTATAAACAGATTGATTCTTATTATAAGGAATCAACTCATATAAACTCTGATGAAAGGGAAGCAGATATTGTATCTGCTAGGATTGTTCAAATGTTGAGCAGTCCAACATTTAGATTTGATTACAATACTTTAAAACTCTATCATAAGCATTTATTCGATGGAGTGGATATTTTAGTTTCTCAGAAATATATTGGAAACTTCAGAGATTACAATATAACAAAGAGTGAGCCAATATTAGATGGAGATACTGTACTCTATTCAGATTTTTCAATGATTGAGGATACATTAAGATATGATTTTGAAGAAGAAAAGAATCAGAACTATACAGAAATGTCCAGAGAAGATATTTTAAAAAGATTAGCAACTTTTACTTCTCGAATTTGGCAGGTTCATCCCTTTGGAGAAGGGAATACAAGAACAACTGCATTGTTTATTCAGAAATATATCACATATCTAGGATTAAAGGATATGAACAATGAATTGTTTAAGGATAATTCGAAGTATTTTAGAAATGCTCTTGTTCGTGCAAACTATATCAATATTCCTAAGAAAATTAATGAGAATGATGAGTATCTTATTAAATTCTTCTCAAATCTTCTCTATAAAACTGATTACCGGTTAGATAATGCGGACCTTGATATAAAAGAAAAGTAAAGAGAAACAACAGAGATTACAGCCTTGCAATCTTTTTTGCGTAATGCAGAGGAAAGGATACAATATGTTAACAATTAAAGATTTATTTGAAAAATATGGAGATGTTCCATTAAATGAAGACGTAATGAAATTGTTTGGAATCATTGAACCAAAAGAGGTAGATTGTATGTTAAGGTTAAAGGATGTACAGAAAATACTTCGCATAAAAACAGCTTCTCAAATTATTAAAAGATTAAAATATAAATATAACTTAAAGTATAAAGAAGCTATTATTCCTGCAACAGTTCTAGCAAAGGAATATGGTTTAGAAACAACAGCTATGCTTCAGTATCTAAAGGAAGAAGAAAGTATAACTTGATAGAGTAAACCAAGAGCGGGTAGCAGCTTATACTAAAAAATGTTAAAATATTCCTATAAATAAAATGAGAAAGGATAATTAACAATGGATAATCATAAGCAATATTTATCAGATACCGAAATCATAGAAGTTATAAAATCCTACATTGCTGAGAAATTATATAATTATGCAGTTATGATTGATGGAGAGTGGGGTAGTGGGAAAACTTATTTTGTGAAGGAAATCTTGATTCCAAAATTAAAAGATTGGGAAAAAGAAAAAAGTAATAATCAAGACGATTATAAACCCAAAAAAATCATTTATATCTCTTTATATGGAGTGAAAAGGGTAGAAGATATAAGCAAATCCATTTATATGGAGAATTATTTAGACAGTGATAAAAAGAAAAAAGGGTATTCTTTTGGCTCATCAGCAGTGTCATTAGGGTTTGATATATTAAAAAATAAAGGTATTGATTTAGATAGGGAGGCTATTAAAGACCTGCTTAGTCAATTTATGTCATTAGAAAGCAGCATTCTTATTTTTGACGACTTGGAGAGATGCAATATACCAGTCAATGAAGTTTTAGGGTATATTAATGGATTTGTAGAGCATCAAGCTATGAAAGTTATTATTGTTGCGAATCAGAAAGAGTTATTGTTAGGTTTTGATGATAATAATATTGAATTGAAATATATGGTGGTATTAAATAATAATTTGCAGATTTCTAGTGATGCAGAAAATTCCGATAAAGAATCATTACCAGGTTTTATACAAAAATCTAATGATAATTCTACTCAAAACAATTGTATATTTAATGAATCTGAGTTAAAGGAACGAGCAGAGAAACTATTTGAACATAAAACAGACTATGAAAGAATGAGAGAGAAATTAATTGGTATATCTATCTATTATCAACCTGATTTATATAAAACATTTAAAAATATAATTGAAAATTCTAACATTGATAATGAATTAAAGAAAATTATTAAAGAAAAAACACCTGATTATATAGAAATAATTAACCTATTGAGACATTATAATATGAGAACATTTCAGTTTTATCTTTCTAAGATAAACTTCTTATATTCAGAAATAAAAAATTTAGATAAAAAGTCAGAGGGGTTTTTAGATTATATGGTTGGATATTGCTTTGAAATTTGTTGTAGATTTAAAAGTGGAGAGATAGATTATAAGTGGGGAAAAGGACTGATTAGTTATGAGCATGAACAGGTAACTATTAATTCAACATATCAAAAATTTTCATTCAGAATAAAGTTTGTTGATGATTATGTTATTTATTCTCATTATAATCAATCAGTAATTTCAAATATCATAAAAGAGTATAATAGGAATTATGGTAAAAATGTGGCAGAAAGTAGTCAGTTACTGGTTGATATGGATTATGGATGGTTCTGTTATACCCAAAATAAAGTAGAAGATTCTTTAAATAGAATAAATCAATATCTTCAAGAGGATTTATATAACAAGGATGACTATCATAAAATAATACATTTATTTTTAAAAACAGATAATATTGGTATTGACCCAAATTTTTTGGAAACTATGAAAAAACATATGTTAACTAATATAAAAAAATCAAAAAATTATTATCGCTTTGATGAAGCTTATGCGTCAATAATCGATAACAAAAATATTAAGATGAGATTTAAAGATATAATTAAAACTTTGCAGAACACGATGGACGAAACAATCAATAATAATAAAGAAAATGATATACATTACATTATTTCTCATAATGAGGATTGGGCATATAAGATATATAAATTATCTCAAGATAAAAACAGTGTTTACTATGCACCTTATAGTGTTATTAATATTTTTGAATATGTAGATATTCACTTTTTAGTATCTAAAATTATAGTGTCAACATCCAAAAACTTATTTGATTTAAGAAGATTTTTTAGTGAATGGAAAGAGGTATATCACGAATATAATCATGTCTGTCTACTACTTAAATTATATGATATTCTTAGTAGAATTGATATTGATAAATTACCGGATGAGTTAAGACCAGATGATTTAATTATTAAAATGCAACTTAACTATCTCATAAATGATTTAAACCATTATGCTGGTATACCTTTTGAAAAACTAGAATCATTCCAAGAATAAACTATGATATACTTTAATAAGTGATAACTCACTGGAGGGATAGATTGACTGTTTTCAATTCAATAGGAGACTATGCAATTCAAGGAATAACCTTTGGAGATTCCACAAAAATGCTCATGAAAGGAAATATTATGACAAGAGTATGTGCAGCAGCAAATGATAATATCTTGTGTGTTGGTAGTGATACTTTATATATACACGATAAGACGAGAGCCTCATCATGTTATGGAAAGAAGGTTTTTTCAAACAATAATATTATTGTGGCAGTATTAGGCACTTTGGATTTACAGAGCAGTATAGGAGATTTTCATATTCAGAAAGTTGTTGAAAAATGCTTAAAAATGAATTCTGATTTTTTAAGTCTTATAGATTCATTAAAAAAAGAAGTAGGGCAGATTTATTGTCATAATTTCTTTCATTATTTTACACAGTTTGCTGTTTTTGGCTTAGTTAAGGAAAAGTTCTATATGTATTATTTTCAGATATCATCTGGGTTGAATTCATATGAATGTTCTTCTCCTTTTGGAAATATTTATGATGCAAATAAAGAAAACTTTAAATTCAATCATCATATGCTGACATTAGGTCAAGGTGTTTATAATAACTATGCAATTATTCAGGGCCATTATGAGAATCCAGTTGATGAAGTGAAATGCAATATTCATTCAGCCATCTCTGATAAAGAACTTCAAACTGTTGGAGGTAAATGCCAATATCAAGTTATTAGTAGGCGATAATAATACAAATATAAAAATGTGATTTATAATATGACATATAGCAGTCAACTGCTGGAGATGAGAAAAGTGGAACAAATTTTAGACTGGAGTCAACTTATTTTTAGGAAGGAAAAAACAATGACAAGAGTAACGTCAGCAGCAAATGATGAAATTTTAGTTGTATCCGCAGATTCATTACTGACTAATAATATAACAAATAACAAAACATATAAGAAAAAAATTCTACACAACAAGAAAATAATTATTGCATTACTTGGACAAATAGAATTGATAACCTCTAATGGAATTATTGAATTTGATAAAGTTATAGAGAATATCATAAAACAGGAAATTAATCCATATCTTGTAGAAAATCAAATAATTCAGACAGTAGAAAAATATTTTTCAAAATACTATAATAAAAACTTTTTACAAGTTTGTTTATTCTGGAGAGAGAATCAGCACTTTTTGCTACGTGCCTTTCAATTGAATGGAGATTATAAAATTATGCCTTTTTTAAATTATGCTTTTGGATATGATTATAAAACAAAAGATAATGTTATTAAGGTTATGAATCATTATTATTTTGATACAGGAGAAGGAGCAGGAAATCATTTGTTAGGTTTTCTTAACACAAATCCTCTAGACTTCTCTATACAAACTGTTAGAAATGCTATAAATAATACTGACTTTCAAACAGTAGGAGGAGATGTTTTTACTGTCACACTCGATAAACATGGAATTATAGAAACATATGTAAATGGAAGAAAAAACTCTTTTAATAGCAGTCAACTGCTGGAGATGATAAAGTGAAAAGCAATTTAAATAACCTCAGTATACAGAAAGAAGTGAATAGAATGTCGAGAATTATGGCAGCAGCAAGGAATGACGTACTGGTTGTTGGTGCAGATACACAATTAACAAATTCATATAATCATACAAAACAATTTGATAGCAAGAAGATTTTCTATGACAAGAATATTGTTATTTGTATATTGGGAACGATAGAGATATTGACATCTGGCGGTAATATCATGTTAACGGATTATATTTTGGATACTATAAATGAGTATAAGACTAATGATATTTTCAGTGTTACAGAGAATCTTCTTAAGAAAATTGAGGAAGTATATGCAAAGTTAAGATTAACTGATAGCAATACAGATATTTTAATATTTTGGCAAGAAGAAGGATATTTTTATCTTAATACAGTAGAAGTGAATTTTAGGGGAAGACATTATCCATTTGGAAAAGTTATGCAAGCAAATAAACATTTGTATATATTTAATAATCACTTTTTACAAACAGGAGAAGGCATTAAAAATCCAGATATAATAGTCAGTGAAATATATAATATTGAACCAATAGATTTTGTGACAGCAGGAATACAGAGCGCTATTCATGATGAAACTCTAACTACTGTAGGCGGTAGTGTCTATTCAGTTATAATGGACAAAGAGGGAGAAGTAAAAATGCATGTTAATGGAATTTCAGAAGATATTTTATAAAATATTAATACATTCATTAGTTATTGATTCACATGAAAGGAGCGCAATATGAATTTGGAAGATATTTTAGAGGATTATGATGTAGAGTTTAGTGGGACTATTAAGTTTGTAAAAAAGCAGGATAAAATTGCTTTGCAGATTGAATCACTGAGAATAGAGGATAAAGAAGATGCATTTAAAAAACTCGAGATGCTTACTCAAGAGGAGGTTGCTACTCTTTTAAAGACCTCAAGACAAAATATTTCAATGCTTAGGGAGGTTGGTATACTTAAAGCAATTAAAGTTGGGCAAAGATATTTATTTTCTATTGAGGAGTTACAGGAATTTCAACTGAAGTATAAGGGGTATGATGTGGGCAATAGAGTAAAAGCAACGGAAGCTTATAGAATTGTTGAGGGGAAATGATTTTCATATATAATATTATAATATATGTATAGCAGTGTTTCTGCTGGAGATGAGAAATGATGATTGGTACTTCATATATGCCAGAAAGAAAGGATATGAATGATATGAGTTTGGTAGCAATGAAAATCTGTGATGACGGAATCGTTGCTTTTGCAGATAGTAAAGCCAGTAGGAAAGATAATAATGATACTCTATTTGAGGATATTGATAGAGGCAAAATAAAGAAAGTGTTTAAGAATGAACATTTTATAGTTGTCACTTCAGGAAATAATGAAATCATCGGTGATAAGGGGATTCAAAGAATAGAGGATATCATGGTAGAGATAATGAAATCTAGCACAACCATAGATGAATTCTTAAATGAGTTTCAGTTAAAATCGAAAGATGATAACAGAGAATTTAATTTTATGTTTGGATATAAGGAAGATGGTGATTGCTTTATTCAAAGAGGTCGTGTGCAAGATAAGAGTATTCATAAACTGAAAAAGGAGACTAATAAAACATTGCTTTTTTTTCAAGGTGAGAAAAGATATTGTGATATGCTGAGTCAGATGAACTTTCATAAGTATAATACTGTACAGAAAGCTAAAAAAGGAATAAAGCAATTGATGAATTATATGATTCATTTATTTAATCATTACAATGAATATAATTCTGTTGGCTTGCCTATAAACGTAGAAATATTTCAGTAATAAAATATGATATACTATAAGAGTAAAATATACGAAGCAAAAGACTGTATTTCAGAGATGAGATACAGTTTTTTTTAATGGAAGGAGAACTAAAATGAAGAAAATGTATTTGATTGAAGGAAAGAAATGGTTAAAAGAATTAGGAAAAAAAGGTTTTACCTGGGAACGTGGTAGAAGTTTACTAGGAAGTGGAGTGTCCATATTTGAAAAAGTTATAGATAAAAAAAGTTCAAGTGCTTATGTAGTTGATATTGAAAGCAAGACTGTTTCTTTCTTTCCACTTGAAATTTATGCTCCAGATTCACCAATCAGAGATAGTAAAAAATACATTTATTATTTATCAAAATGTGGTAATTGGAATGACCTTATGAAAGATATTGAGGATTATAAAAATAAAGAAAACTGAGGAGGAAAATTATGAATACAAACATAAATCGTATTAAAGAAAGAGATAATTCTGAATTTATTGGAACAATTCAAATTGGAACAGAATGTGTTGTTTCTGACCCATGTTATGATGAAGATATATGGAACCAATATATTCTAAAAAATATGAAATCAGGAAATTATAATTGCTTTATAAAGCGAAAGAACACTGATTTTGGTGAAAGAATTGCTGAGATATCTATTTACCATGAAAATTATATAGGTCACCCAAATGAATATGTTGAAGATATAGGTGTAGATAGTGGTCAAGCAGGATTTTATGACAAAGAGTATTTTCATAATACAAGAAATAACAAAAAATGGTGTCAGGATATTTGTAGTTTAACATCTGTTGTAAGACCAAATCCTGAATATAAGAGTGTAGAACAATTACAGGAAGAACATTTTCCTTTTAAAAAGACAAATGAATTAACTTCAGATGAAATCATAAAGATGTTAGAAATTATTTCTCAATATAATAGAGTTATCCCAAGAGTTATAGAAGAATTAACAGGAAACTGTAAGGATAACAAATGCTGTGTTTCTTCAACAGGATTTGGCGATGGATGTTATGATTTATATATCAGTAATAATTCCAAAAAACAAGTCGTTTCAGCAAAAATCAGATTTTTATATTGTTAAAAAGGAGGTGAGATTTAATTATGCACCAAGAAACACAAAAATTAAATATTGTTAATTGCCGATGATATAGAGAAGAAAGGGATGATGAAGATTGGCCTATTTAGGATATATTGAAAGTTATCATATGAGGATTAATAATAAAGATTATACATTTACAATCATATTAGGAGGAATATTATGATAGATAAAAAACTTAAAAAATTAGTAAATGAACTCAGTTCAAAATATGAGTTTACAGAAGGAATTAAAAGGCAACTATTGAATCTCAATCAATTTGAAAATGTGGCTATGTCTAGTGTAGATATAATGTCTATCTCTGCTTTAGCTTTATTAAAGAATGTGGCTAAGGTTACTTCAAATACAAATGTTATGAAACTAGAAAGAGTGCTGGAAAATGAGTTACTCAAAATCAAAGAAGAGAAATCAGCACTATTACATGGTAAAATTATCTGCATTGAAGCTATTGATTCGGATTTTACTATTGGAAAGATTTATGAAGTGAAAAAAGGAATATTGACTGATAATTATGGTAACTATTATGGTAAATACACGCCCTTTCAAGATTTACAGGAAGTTAACGAAAGTATAGCTAATACTCGATTCATAAAATTAGTTGAATAATAATCTTTATTATCTTAAATTATGGTAAAATATATATGTAACATATACGAAGAGAGAGACTATTTCCCTAGGAGGTAGCCTTTTTTTATTTGACAAGGAGGAACACTATGAAAAATCTAACAGAATTCTTAACAAATCCCATTTTTAATTCATTGACTAAGTATCCGTCGATACAGACTTTTCACAAGATGGAAAAAGGTATTTTAAAAGATGAATTGACTTTTCCAGCAAATGAAAACTTAGAAGTCTATATGACTGAGAAGATAGATGGAAGCAATATCAGGCTGATTATCTTTAATAATGACTATCTCATTGGCAGTCGAAAAGAATGGATTCATGCAAAAGGAGATAGGCTAATTCCTAATGAGCAAGTGATGTATTTAAAAAATTATGTAGAGGAGGTATTGAAAAGTTACACATTTAAAAAGAATATTCTTTATTGTATCTATGGAGAAGTTCATGGAACTGGTATTCAATCATGGAGGAATTATACATTATCATCACAATCATATGGATTTCGTATTTTTGATATCTGGTCTATGGAAAAAAAGGATATTGAAAACCTCTTAATTTCAATGAAAAGTAAAGATGAAGTAAGCAACTGGCGAGAAAACAATAATCAGCCATGGTGGAATATGAATGAAATGACTACATTTATTATTAATTGTTGTGGATTAGTAGAATATGCTCCATTTAAGTTGCTTTGTTCTATAAAGAAGATTCCAACAGATATAGAAGAAACTTATGAGTTTATGAGAAGATTCCAGCATACAGATGTCAATCTAGATGGAACTGGTAAACAAAATGCAAAGGCTGAAGGAATTGTCATAAGGACATATGATAGAAGCTATATTGCTAAACTCAGATTTGAGGATTATGAAAAGACGTTTAAAAAAAGGAAGTGAAAATATGAAATACAATTTACGAAAGAAAAAGAGAGCTTGGGATTTATTTAGAAAAGAAATTAAGATTCTTATAGGCATTTGTTTTAGTCTTGCTTTAGGAATAACTGTTTGGTTCAATTGGGAAGCAATTTTAAAATTCATTCAATGGTTGAATCTTAAGCCTATGGAATTTGTTGCTTATTTTATTGCATCGCCATTCATTATAGTATTTATGCTAAACTATCTGACAACAACTCTCAAATATCTATATAGACATCTATATATCCCTCTCACTCATGAAGAATTGGAAACAAATAATATTCATACTTTAGAGGAATATGATGAATTTATTTACTACTTATTTATGGGAAACTGTCCACTACAGAGAGTCCATAATGAGATAGAAAAAACTGCTTCAGAAAATCTACAATTTGGCCACTTAAATTCACTTTATGAGACAAATTTTGTTATGTGCTATGCTGTAGATATATTAATCGTAGCAGTATTAAGTATTCTATTTGTATTTGGATTAAATCCACTACATCAGGGGATATATTCTTTCATATGTATATTTGGCTTTCTTCTTTTATTAACACATTTGGGAATCACAACATATGATAGATGTTTTTATTATGAACCTTATTGCTCATTCTTTAAAATAGCAAGAATTCAAAACAAAACACATTAAAACCAAAGAGGAAAAGAAATGACAGAATTATTAATTATATTAGGAATGATTATCTGTATAGGGTTCATTATTACACTCTATCAGATTCATTCCACTAAAAAACACTTAATATCCCAGCAATCACTCATCAATGAAAAGAATGACACTATCAATACCCTCATTCAATCCCAAACTGATACTATTCATCATCTCAATGCCCAGAATGAGAAGAGTTTGGGAAATGATGAGAGATTTGATGAACGCCTGAGAAGTGTAACAGAGAATCTTCAGAGTATCTTGAAGGATTCTCTCACCTCATCTCAAAATGTCAGGGATATCTACAATAGAGTCAATGCACTGAATGATATTATGGTGAATAAGAAATCTCGAGGTAACTGGGGAGAATACCAGCTCAATAACTTATTAAGTGTCTATGCTGGAGATAACCAGAATATTTTCGAGACTCAGTATACTCTTAAGAATGGATACATTGGAGACGTCGCTTTGCATTTACCTGGAGAAGAAAAAGTGATGATTATTGACTCCAAATTCCCTTTAGAAAACTACCAGAATCTTTTAAAGGATAGTCTGGGAGATTTGGAAGTTCAAAAGTATGAGTCATTATTTAAGCAGAATATAAAAAAGCATATCAATGATATTGCAAAGAAATATATCACATCTGAAACAGTGGAAAATGCAGTTATGTTTATTCCAAGTGAGGCAATCTATATGTATGTCTGCGCAAATTGTAGCGAAACTATTGAATATGCCCATAAAAAACATATTCTCATCACATGTCCAACAACGTTGATAGGGGTTGTCTTTACACTCGTGAATATTACAAAGGATTTCTACAGAAGTAAGAATATAAAAGCCTTAGAAAAGGATATTGTTGGTATGTATGATGATGCTAAAAGATTAGCTGAGCGATTAGAAGGATTGGATAAAACCATCAATAAACTTCAATTATCTTCCAAAGATGTGAGAACATCAGCTGAAAAGATTTGTGGAAGGGTTGTGAAGATTCATGATGGATATAAACCAGAGGAGGAAAATATATGAAAAAGTTTAGTATACCTGTCACATGGTCAGTATGGGACAAAATTGAAGTTGAAGCAGAAACAATTGAGGATGCTATAAGATATGTTAAAGAACATATTGATGAAATTCCTTTAGGAACAGAGCCTGAATATATAGATGGGACTTATAGAATAGATGATGGAGACGATGGTGAAAACACTGTTGAAGATACTGTTAAGTATTTAAAAGAATGTTGGAATTTATCAGGAGGAATTGATGGTGAGGAGATAGATAATATTGAGGTTTAAAATCTTATTTTAAGTCTGATAAATATACGATAAGGAAGAAGTGTTTGCTTCTTTCTTTTTTATTATCTAGAGATTTGTTCATTTATATTAAAAAATGTGATAAAATGAAATACAAAGAGATAAGGGGAGTCTATTATGGATGATAAGGAATTTTTAGAGAAGATTAGAGATACGTTTGAAAAGGATAAAATAAAATTAGCAGATAAAAAAGTTGATTACGGACAAGAAGATTTTAATTTGATGTGTAGTCAATGGATGACTATACTCGAAAAACGTTTCCATATTCCATTGTTACAGGATGAATTTGAAAAGTATGTTGATAATGAAGTCAAAGGCTTGTATTTAGAGATTGCATCATCTCGAGATTTCTCCATCTATGAATAAATATCAATCAAAAGAAATTTGAGTATATATCCAAAATAACCCTCAAAAGGTGGACTTATTGAAGTCATTATATTGGATTTATTAGGATATTATTTAGATTAAGATTATATTAAATATCATTTTAGATTTTATTCAATGTTTTCTTATTTTAAAAATTAATAATACAAAAAAAGAGCAATCATTGCTCTTTTATTTATATTAGGAGACTTTTTTTCATATTGTATACGATAGTTAATAGCATCATCCTTGTTGTCAAATCGTTTAATAATTATTTCATAACTTTGAAATCAAATCAATGAGGGTAGTAATGAATGAGGCTATTTCCACAACATCTTTAAGTGGCATTAATTTCTTTTTAATTTTATCTAGAGTGCTTTTACTTTTTTCTTTATTTAAATCCTCTTTAACTTCCCTAATAATTTCCTTAGTATTTACTGGAGTATTTGTATTGGCTAATTGTTCCATAATGGCATCAATTAAATTATTAATTACGTCTAGATTTTGTGGATTAGTGATGTTTTGAGAAATTGTTCCTCCATAAATAGTATTGTTTTCAAATGTTTGATTATAATTAACATTGAATTGCTGGGGTTCATGCTGTCTTTGAGTTTCATAACTGCCCATTTTGTTCTTTCTAATCTCTTTATTAATGCTTGATATAATGTTTTCCCTTTTCATTGACAAATTACCATTTTGTCTCTTTTTTAACTGCTGATTAATTAACTCAAGTTCAGATAATAAAGGCTCAATATCATTAAATAATTTCTTAAAATATTGATAAAGATTATCTTCTGTGACAGGGATAATTATATTTTTGTACCTCTGAGAAGAAATGTCTTTAAAAACTAAGCATGGAATCTGTGATTCTTTGATATGAAAATATTCTTTTAATTTATTAACAGCTTTTGTTTGATGTATTTCGATTTCTTGATGACATAAATCATTTGCATTATCTTCAATGTTTAAGGACATTCTCCTTTCCTTTAAAATCTTTATGTATGGGTTATATTTGTAACATCCACAACTGTGGTCTAGATAAATTAAGGAATTTTCATCTACATGTTCTGAAGACTCATTTCCAGCTATGATAAACAAGAAATTTCTTCCAGTTACACTGTCCAAAGAATTCCATTGTTTTAACAAATTATCATAAAGTTCAAAAATATCTGCATCTCTAGCAATCAATGACACTATATACATAAAACCACTATCCTTTGCTGCAGGAATACAGTTCTTATAAAACTCTACAATTGGAACATTAATTACATTCATATTTGTTATCCTTTCTATCAAATAATTAGTCTTTCTTTTAATTATACTTTATAAATATAAATAAACAAACTATTTAGGAAAAGTTATAACATAATATATATTGTATTCAAATGATATGTGCAAAGCAGAACATATCTTTCAATATATGATAGAATAGTACTGTAGTATATACGAGGAACATATCTCAAATGAGGTATGTTTTTTTTTGGAAGGAGGAAAATATGAATACTGCATTAACTGAAGCAAAAGACATTAGAGGAAAAATATTAAAAGTTGGGGATTTAGTTGCTTATAAAGCAAGGGTTGGTCTCGAAACAGGAGTCATTAGCGAAATATACAAAAATAAGGCTGGAAAAAAATGTGTACTCATTAACCGTGATTCATATAAGAACGTAAAAATTGCAGAGAAATCAGTTATCAAAATCTTTGACAATATATAAAAGAGAGTAAGAATATTATGAAGGTTATATTACCTATCATTTCAACTTTTATTGGGATTCTTATTCCTTTTCTCTGCAATGAAGTCATTTATGAAATTAAGACAAAGGTACAAATATTTAGAAAGAGAAAGTGAAAAATTAGATTATGAATTAGCTAAAATAGAGACACAAAATGATAAAATTTAAAGGAGAATATAATGAATAGACAAGAATTTTTAGAATTATTAAAACAAAAAACCACGTATAATCAGATATATGATGTTATCAATGAAGCTAACTATATAGTATTTCATGGATATGCAGAAGGCTATTGGTCCGGTGCTGTACAAGAGGAAGATATCGTGCTTTTATTAGATGATTTTCTTCAATTAGAAAGTGATATTATTTCTCAAATTATTGATATGAAAGAATATTATATTGGTGAATTAGATGGAAAACATAGTGAAGTTATGGGAGATGTAACAATTTTCTTATATAAGTCTTGTAAAGAATTCAATCCTAAAAGTCCTGATATTCTAGACTCATATATTGGAGACCTAGTAGAAGAAAAGTGGTTTTCTGAGTGTGTATCTAAAGCATATCGGCAATATAAAAATGAAAAAAGTATCTTACAACAAAATAAGTTAAAAGCACGTTGGAGCAAAAAAGAAGATGATATTCTTATTGATTATCCTAAAGGTAAATTAACCAAATGTGATGCTAACTATTTATTGGCTTATGTTTTTAATGACGAATTTGTGAAAGACATGACTGCAAGAGGATATGATATAACAACACTTAAGTTTTCTATTGAAGTTGATAAGAACGGAGACAGATATCAGGAAAAGTTTCCAACATTAGCAAAATATTCATAAACCATATAAAGAAGGAATGTATTATGAAGCAAAAGGGTGAACTTAGAATCAATGGAAACTTAAGGGATTTAAAGAGTATTATAAAATTTATTAAAGAAAATTCATTCTCACTAACTATGAATCTTATGCATTTATAGTTCCCAGATAAGTTCACAAAAGGGAATTTAGATATTTATTTTAAAGTTATTGATAAAGAGGGTATTTTAAAAGGTGATTTTAAAGCCTATATTAAACAAAAACTAATTACTCTTCATAAAGAGATACAAGAGGCTATCGAAAACAACACACCAGAACCAAATTTTGAAATAATTAATGGAAATGAATTGGAGGCTTTTTGTGAAAAAGAGATGTTGTATAAATATAAGGAAATTATTTATAATATATTCAAAAAATTTGTTTATTTACATTATGATTTCTTGGATATGACTTTTGATGAAGAACCTTTCTTGTTTTTTGATGAAAATGTGTTAACTTTGGTACTTTGTGAGTGTAAATAAAAGGAGAATTTTTATGGACACACTTTACTTATACAAAAATAAAATACGATTATAATTTGAGACCTGAAGGTCTCTTTTTCTTTTATATATTTCATATTTCTAGTATAATCATGAATAAAGATAGAGAAGGTGTATTTTATGGATATAAATGATTTATTTAGACATTCGAATAAAGCTGATTTAGAAGATTTAATTCCTCTAGAAACCATCAATAATCCTCCTGAATATTTTCATATGGATGATAATCCTGAACTATGTCCTGATTATTCTCAGATAATGCAAATGTATGGGCGTGATATAGCTGACAAATGCTATTATTGTGTTACTGTTATGCCTGAACTCATTTATTTTGACAAGGATACATATGTACTTCTTGAAATGATGGGCGTTTTGATGAGTCATACACCCAGAAATATACTTGAAAAAAACATCAATGAATTTGCCAAAGAAATTAAAGAGTTGGGACTAGAGAATGAGAATGTATCATGGAAGCTTTCTTCAAAATTCAAGATATCTCTTTTAAATTATTATATTAAACATCAGGATATTGAAAATTATAAAGATTTTATTGATTTATACATACATAGTGAATATGGATTTGGAAAAATGACTCAAAAAAAGATAAGGGAAATCTTTGATAGTCCTCATAAAAAAGAGGGGCAGACATTTATAAATAAGCTTCCTGATAGAGTTACCATTTATCGAGGTGAAGGTGATAAAAGCACATCATTAGATAAAGCATTATCCTGGACACTCAATCCTCAAACTGCTTATTTCTTTGCTATAAAGAATAGTCAGAATACATCATATCTTTATACAGCTAAAGTCAAGAAGAAGGATATTCTAGATTATATTAATGATAGAAATGAGGAGGAGATTCTAGTCTATCCTGAAAATGTACATCTTATGAGTAAAGATATCCTTTATTCTTTAGATGATATAAAGAAAATATACAAGAATGAATACACAAATGCACAATTTGTAGCATTTGAATTAATGAAATCTTATAATGACTTCCTACAAACAAGTGCTTTTGCTATGAATTCCTCATTACATGGAATAAACCATATGAAACGTATCTGCTTTTTATCAGGACTTATTCACGAGATGTTGAGAGAGTTTTACAGGGAATTAAATGATAATACTCTTATCACAGTCATGACTGCTGGACTGTTGCATGATGTTGGTAGAGTTGATGAATGGAATGATTTAGGACATGGTAAAAGAAGTGCAGAGAAATATGAATCATGGTTTAGTCAATATAATTCAGATGTATCTCTTCTTATCCAATATCATGATAAGGATGATGACATGTTAGAAAAATATCTAGAGCATAATCATGTGAAGAGAAAAGAATTATTGTGGATATGTTATGGTATTTTAAAAGATGCAGATGCACTGGATAGATTAAGATTGGGATGGAGAGATTTAGATACAGGATATTTGAGGAATTCTATTAGTAAAAATCTTGTTTTTGTGGCAAAACAACTGCTTAATGTTAATTATGAAATATAAATCCAGAGAAAGAATTCTTTCTCTTTTTTGTTATCATCGATAAATACTTTTATTTTGAGAGTGACTTTAGTATAATTAAACTAAAATAAATGTAGAAAGAAGGAATTGCCATGTCTCAATCTTCAAAGAGATTAAAAGGACTGATAGAAGCAATAAAAGAAGAGCAAAAACTGGAATACATCAGCAAGAATCAGCCATCTCTTTTCGTTCAATATATAAATAAAGATTTTTCAGAACAATTAACAAAGAAAATCATTAATTCAATGGATATTCCTTCAAATTTTGAGAAAGAAAATTCTATGGTATATTTCTTATCTTTTTATGATATGAATACAAGAAAAGATAGAAAATACACTGTCCATTTAAAGAATGTTTATAAAGGTAAGGTATTTGATGATGTTCATAATCAAATGACAGATATAAAGTTTTTATTAAATATTTTTTATAAAGATGCTGCTGATATTGATTATAAGTCTATATCTTATGAGGATATAATAGACCTTATAAAAAATAATTATATGACTGAAGATTTGAATCTGGATTTAGAAAAAATAAAAGATAAGTCTGAAGATGAAAAGAAATCAATCATACATAAATTGACCTCGTTTTGGAGTATGCTCGCTGCAATTGTTACAGTTCTTGCTATTTTAGATTCTCCAACAGCACAATCAATAATTGAACAGATTCCCATTGTTGGACAAGCCTACACCATTCTTATGGAACAACAGTCACTTGTCATAAATGGACATATTAATAAGAAAGCAAATCTCTTTACTTATTCTTCGTTATCTTCAAAAATCATTGATGTTCTAGACTATGGAACTCCTTTTGAAGTTAAAGAGTTTCATAATGGCTGGTTAAAGATTAAATTCAAAAATAGTATAGGAGACATTGAAGAGGGGTGGATACAGGAAGATAATGCTATTTAGAGCTTTACTAAAAATTAAATAAAAATTATCTTTCAAAATAGCTAATTAATAAAGGTCTTATTGCTTTAGATGAGTGTTTATAAAAGAATATTATACTTTGATATAATAAGAATATAGCAGTTGTCTGCTGGAGATGAAACAAACATAATGAAATCATCCATAAATAATCCTTATCCAATAACTGATTATAATAATATTTTTAAATATTTAGGAAGGACTGATAATCCAGTGTCACAGGGAATTCTTATAAAGAATAAAAAATATAGTATCTTATCTTCAGAAAGTTTAATGCAAAAACTAAAATATGATTCTATAAATGATAAATGGATAAGTGTAGATTTATTCTTTCATCAGAAAGTCTTTTATGATAAAGCAAAGAAAATGATTTGGTGCATTACAGGATTTGACATATATGATGAAATTAATATAAGAATTAAAAATCTTACTGTTAATAATCTGGAACGACTGGAGAAAGAGCTGAAAGAATTACAGAAATATATCTCCAGATACTTACAAGAAGCTCAGTGGTGCAATGATTTTTTAGATGTAAAAATATTATTAAGTCTTTCAATTAACAATCAAATATATAATTGCTTAATAACATGTTCATCAAATTCTGATATGAAATTTAATCAGACAGTATTTCTTTATGATTTTCCATTATCATTATCTATCGGCTCATATGCTGACCAGACAAAGTTAATGATAGATAATCCATCTGAAGCTGATAATAAATCCATCCTGCTACAAAGAGCAGAAAATTATATTAGTGACATCATTCAAATAGACACACAAATATTAAAATTTGGTTTTCCAGTTGTTGGTGGAGATATATATTCAATTGTACTGGATAAAAATGGGAACATTGAAACTTATATTAATGGAATAAATACCAACTTTTAATCATGAAATAGCCTTGCTATTATAATCATTTCTATATGCATGATGAAGAAGGAATGGTCATATATAATGCTTTAGTGAATACAAAATACTATGAAGAGGCTCTTAAAATTCCAGGATTTGAAGATTTTCCCCAAGGAATGAAAAATAGAGAATAGGTGCGAATTATGAAAAAATATACAGCAGTCGGTGCGATAGAAACACAAAACAAAATAATTGAAAATATGATGAAACCGTATCAGTGTATGTTAAACAACTATGTTAATTCGTTTGCTGATGATATTCGTATAGGTACTGCAAACTTATTTAGTTCTTCTATTTCACAAGTAACTCAAAGTGCTTTTCAGCTAATGGAAACGCAGTCTGTAAGAGAAAGAATACTGCAGACAACTCATGACTTTCTCATAACAGGAATTTCAAGTTTAATTCCTCAATTAACTTCTATATCATCACAACTAGAAAATAATACGATGAGTGGGCAAATAGAGCAGTTAATAAATATAGTGAATTCATTATCTTTAAATGCTGAATTGAAAGAACTTTATAATCAAGTCTCATTTTCTGATATTCAGGAATTGATTGAAGAAGAATATTTATCTGAGGAATTTGTACTGAATCAGGAAAAGATTAATAGATTATCGGATGATAATAAAAAGAAAATCACTCATAAGCTTCACTCATTATGGGTATTTGTTACTGTACTTCAATGCATTTTTGGTTTTCTTGATTCAGATACAATGAATTATCTTACAAAAGAGGTTCCTATTATCAATCAGCTTTATGGTATCATTCATAATGATAATTCAAATATAACAGCAAATGGCTACATAACAAAAGATACAGAGGTTTATTCTTATTCCTCAAATAATGCAGATATATGTGGTTATATTAAATATGGGTTACCTTTTGAGGTGATTGAATACCATAGCGGGTGGTTAAAAATAAGATACAAGAATACTCTAGATGAAATGAAAGAAGGATGGATAATAGAAGATAAGGCCGTTTGGAGTTTTATCAATGAATAGTTTTATTTAACTTTTTTTGGTGGATGCTTGAGTATTTTTTGTCGAAAGATAATTTTCAATTGATTATTTTGTAATAAACTCTTATAATAAGAGTAAAGGGGGCGTGATATTGGATGAAAAACCCTGAGGATATCATAAATAAAATACAGCAGGCCAAAATAGATACAAGATATGTTTTAGATGGTGAAGTTCCTGTAAGAGGGGTAAAAAGAGTTCTGGGGGTATGGCTAATAAGTTATATTATAGCAAGTCTTATTATTTATTTTTCAACTCAGTATTTTATGTCACTTTACATAACAGATGGTTTTGATGGATTTGAAATAACTCGACTGATAACATTGGCTTTATTCACAGTTGTTATTGCAATTTATTATATATGCTTACTAAGAACAAGTATGACAATGAAGGAAAAGGATTTCTTAAAAGTATTTTCTATTTTTATAGTTCTTTTCTCATTATTAAGAATGCTGTTTCCTCTATCATATTATATGAATTTTACTGTTCTTTTACAGCTATACAATACTTTCCCATTTGATATTGTTATAAATATGATTGCACTTATTTTTCTATTTAATTATCTTAAGGATAAGACTGCTTTTATAAGTATAGGGATGAATATTATTTTTGTTGCACTTATGACATATGTTTTTAGCATAGTAATGAACAGTTCTGAATTATCAGGTACATTATTATCTTTAAATGATATGTTAGTAGTACTAAGAGATAATGGGATTATTATAATTGTTTCTTTATTTACTATTATTTTATCAATGAAACATAGAAAGGTGGAGATATAATGGTTGAAAAAAATATTGCAAGTGTCCCTGATGTTTTTAACTCTGCTATACGTATTCAAATGCTAGCTAGTTTATCGGTCTCACCAATGAGTTATGCTAATCTTAAGAAGGTCTGTCAGTGTTCTGATGGGACTATGAGTCATAATACAAAGAAATTAAAAGAAGAAGGATACATTATTGATGTGAAATTTCATGTTAGTAAAGAAAATAGAGATGCAGCTAGGATTTTAAGTGGTAGTAAAATAATTCCTAGAACTTTCTATGAAATCACAGATTTAGGGTTGCAAGAGTATAAAAATTTTATTAATTTGATACTTAAGGAATATAACAAGCAACAGATTACAGAAATGCAGGAAAAGGGAGAAAAGAATTATGAAAAAGATTTGCGTATTGCTGACTAGTTTTTTGATTGTTTGCTTATTTACATTTAATGTAAAAGCTTTGGAGACTCCAAACTTGAGCAACTATGAAAATGCTTTAGCAGAAATCAATAAAGAATATCATACTCATTTTATTATTTTAACAGAAGAACAGTATAAGACTGAGAATTACCAGTCTATATACAACAAAACATATGATGAATATATTCAAAATATCTTAGATACTGATGTTGAAATCTTTAAGAGTGAATTTATTAAAGCTATTTCTTATAATGACAATGCCGAAGTACAAATCAACACAAATGCAAGGTCAACTTTTGGAACAAAATCTGTTAATTTCTATGAAAATAAAAATAGAATGACACTTTCATATAAATACAACGGAAGAACTTTTGATACAAGCTACAAGCCATCTGCTACTGTGCAGCGATTAAATTCCAGTGTCTTCTTTCTTATGAGAAGTTATACAGGTTCATTTAAGAACTCAAACAGAACATATAGTGTTATAGCAAGTGGAGAGATTGTGACAGGGTTTGGTGTCCAAAAAGGTCATTATTTTACAGTGAATTTTAATTTATAGAAGACTGAAAATTTGTTTCAGTCTTTTTTTCGTCAATGATAAGCACATATATATAAATATATGATAAAATAGATATGTAATTATATACGAGGCAGGGCTATCTCTATGAAGATGTAGCCTTTTTGTTATCTCTTAATGAAATGGGGAGGAGGAAAATCTTGAAACTCAATCAATTATTCAAAAAAAAAGAATTCATAGTTGTAAATATATACTCAACTGATAAAGAAATGCTTATGTCCTTAAGAGAATGGGTTGCTACCCCTAGCTGGGAAAGAGAAAAATACATTTATGTAAAAAAGCTAAAAGCCAGAAGAATAAAGCTGCTTTTACCAACCATTGAAGACTATTACTCAATTAAGGAAGAACTGTTAAGAAAAGATGGATATTTAAATTAATGCATTTTCATAATTATATGGAGCATTCCCAAAGAATATATACGAAAAAAGAGACTTAAGGTCTCTTTTATTGCTCTAAACAAATATTTGATTCTGATAATTGACAATGATATCAAAAGTCTCCTTGAATGTCATTTTATCCATCTTCTGTATCAGTTCCTTTTTTCTGTCTTCTATGTCTTCGTCACTTAATGTAAATATATGCTTCTTTCCTGATAAGATATTTAGTGATTTAGGCTCAGCATTTTCAATGTTTTCATATTCATTAAAGTCCTGGATACCAAACCCTAAATATTCCGAATAAAAACTAAAAGCAGCTTGACCATTACTAAATTTATGTAAGTATAATGACAACATAAGACATATATGACTATCTTCAATCATTTTTGTATGAATTAATCTCAGTTGATTTGACAATCTATCCCTCCGCATATTTTGCATAATTCATTATACCATAATTCTAAATAAAAACATCTTAATTTAGCAAAATGCTTAATTTATTATGTTATATTGCTAAATAATATGATATAATATCACTGTGTCTTAACTGACAATGACTACATTTATAAAATAGAAAGGATGATATTATGCCAATTGATACAGATATATCAAGACGATTAAAAGAGTATCGAAACTTCAAACATCTCACACAAAAAGAAGTCGCAAATATACTTCACATTCCGCACTCTGCAGTTTCAGATTTTGAAAATGGAAAAAGAGAAATCACAGTAAGTGAACTGAGTTTGCTTTCACAATTATATGGAAGAAATATTGAAGAAATTATCAATGGCAAGAAATATGATTATTACAATATTGCCAATATTGCTCGTTTGTTGACAGAGCTTCCTAATGAAGACATAAAGGAAGTTATGCACCTTATTGAATACAAACGAAAAAGAATTCAAGGGTAATTATCATAATTTATTATCTTTTCATAGGAGGAGGTAATAATGCAGAAAAAGAATATAAGGATAAACTCAACTCCAAAAAGACTATGTATTCTCAATTATGAGGAATCTCAGAATATTTTTGGAGTTTTTTCTAATGCGGATTTAGAGGAGAGATATAAGACTTTGGTTAATCGCTGTGAATTAAGAGGTATTCATTTCGAACCACAGATAAAAGAGCGTTTTGTTGATGTTTCACTGTTAAAAGAATTGGATGAGCAGTGTCAGTTATTTAAATCTGTTTTTTACTGGTTCAAGGATATCTATTTTGGTATAAGAATATCCAATTCTTCTCATTCTTTTTCAACTCCCAAATTTATAGATGAAATGGAATATCCTATTGATGAATATACTTTGGTCTTTAACGATACTCCTGATTCACCATATGATTTGAACTCATACACAAACTTTACAAATATCTATGAGTATCCTCAAAGAATCTTTAAGGTAAACGAGAACTTTCTTAGAGCAAATATAACTCGCATGATAGATATAGAAGTTCTTATGGCTGCTGGATATATCAGAGGTGGGGGAGATGAAGAGGATAAATCCTATGATAGATTATTGGAGGATTGCTTAGAAGGGAAACTCCAAAATGATTATTTTGAAATGGCTAGTCATGCATATCGCAATTATATTGAAGTCAAGAGATATATTGATTCTCAAAATTATGCGGATTCCAAGTTAAACAAGCTGGAGAACGAGTACCTCATTATTAAAAATCAGCGTTTTAAGGGAAGTTATTTCAATCGAAGTGATTTTATCATTGATAGACTCATCTTAACTAAAAATGGCATTTTTGTTTGCAGTCTTATGAATTATGGAAAAAAGGGACAAACCTTACATATTACAAGCGACGGAAAGTGGATTTTACTTGATAATGATAAGAATAATCCTCAAGAATCAGACTTGGCCATAGAAACATCTATTATTGAAGATTGTGCTCTGAATTGTATTGCTATCAAGCAAATATTAAGAAATGCATTTCACTCACTTTCAGATAATTTTCAGATTTATCCACTTATTCTGATTGCTAACGATGAGGTTTGTGTCCAAAATGATACAAATCATAATATTATTAGGGGTGGGGATATTTATGCAGCATTGGAAAGTAAAATAAAATCAATAGAATCTCAGCAACTACAGGATATTGCAAATGAAATTGTTAAATTTGAGATATCGCCAGAAAAGATTTCTTTGCCATTTTATACACAGGAACTTAAAAGTATATATTCGGTCTACCAAGAGATATATTATGACCATTTGTATATTCTTTCGAGAATAACGGACATGCTCTGGGAGATAAAAAAAGCAGATTACTATTCTTCACAAATCAGATATAGAAAAATAACAACTTTTATTTTCTCATTGGGTTCTGTTGCGTGTCTCTTAAGAATTTTAATAGGAAATATTATAAACCCATATTTTGCTGAATCCTATACAACTCCAACTCTATGGATGTTTCTTATGCTTGTCTTTATTAGTGCTGGTCTATATGAATATCACAATCTCTTATCATGGAAAGAGGGGAGAGATAAAGGTGAATGTTATGAGGTTAAGAGAGAATATTTTCTTTTTGGAGGATTTATTCCACATGTCGCTGTATCATTGATTCTCACATTTTTGATAAAGTTTATACTCTTGAGATTTACTATGTAGTTTCCAAAATTTGAAACTATTTATATCACAAGAGTAATGAGTTTAAATATGAAATATGATATACTTAATATATAAAGAAAAGATAAAAAAGCAGGTGAACTTCTTCATGAATTTACCTCTTTTTTTACCTCTCAAATGCTTTTTCTCATACTTATATATTAAAACAAGGAGGGATTTTTATCACAAATACAACCAATTGCATCTATCAAAGCCATGAACAGTTTCTTAATTCTTTACAAAACCCACCAACACTCTCTCAATTTTTTATGAGCATTGAAACACTTATTCACAATGGGGAATACAGCTATTCAAATTCCCTTTCTCTCTTTCAAAACATATTTCCAAAAGCAAAGACACCCAAAGGCGTAAGACATATTATTCGTATCAAATATGGAGATGATATCTTGGCTGAAACTATTTATAATCTTCTTATATCTTCACAAAAGATTGATTGCCTATTTTTGCAGAATATCGATAATATTATATACCCATTCCTATAGAAAAAGACTGCTATGAGCAGTCTTTTCAATTTATAGATTATATAGATTAAGTCCATTCCTGAATAACTATCTTATTTTCATGCTTCATACAATTCTTTTTGCATCTTAATATAATCTGTTCAATCTGTGAAGAATAGTGTCCAGAAAATACCGTAATCACTTTATGAATATCAGAATTTGTTATTTTCACATCTTGAATTTGTTCATCAATAAATAGATTGATTTTAGCAATCTCAGATTGTGAGGGATTTTCTAACAAGACTGACGCAATTAGTGTTTTATCAGATTCCATTAACCCCATGACAATTTTAACATATTCTTTTCCTGTTAGGATATTTTCAATTGTTAAGGGAGTATTGAGAGTGTCTTTTATTGGAATTGGCCTTTGATACTCTAAAACTTCACTCTTTTTTCGTATAATTTCATCATTCTCATAATAATAGAAAGCAGGTGAATTGTAGCAATCATTGTTATAATAGGTATTTATCTGATTCTCAATAGAATTATGGAATATGATAGCATTAGATAAAACCATTGGATTACATAAATCAAAACTCACTAAAATACCTCCTAGGATAGTAAGTACCCTATAGCATAGACATAACATATATAACTTCGTATAATATGCGTTATGTGAAAAATGTGTAATCATTAACATCTCTTTTTTTAATTATACCACAAATTTCTTTAGTACCTTGCCAATTGTAAAACCAAATAAAAAGAGGCTTATTGCCTCACTTTTATTTGCTATGCTCCAGGTAATGATGGAATAAAGTTACTAAAATTGCCTATCCATTCTTTAATAGTATCTAAAACTGTTTTCACAATACCTGAATCCTGATTGCCTAAGAACACAAATAGTATTGCAGCACATGCAATAACCAATATAATTCCTATATTTTCTTCAAAAAACTGTTTCATTAAATCCTCATAAGTTTGTAATCCATTCTTATATTGTCATTTGATAAACCTTTTGCATTTTGATAGATGCACAACTATATTTATATATAACTTTACATATGTAATTATATCACTTTTTATCTTATCTAGCAAAACCAGTGATAGTTCTATAATCTCTATCTTCTATTAAAGGCAGTGGAGTTATCTTATATTTTAAAACAACCTTCATATCTTTTCTATCATCATAGACAGATACAGTTTTCACTTCGAGTATCCATTCTGGCTGTTGATTTGGTGCTGCTGCAATAAGTTCATTGATAACAGACTCATCAAAGTGAGAGGCTTGAATTCTCTCTATTGCATTAGCATGAAATTCACGGGCCTGTGTAATTTCTAAATTTGCTGAAATCATACAGCTTCCAACAACAGCAATCATAGTAAGTAATATAATCAATATCATATCTTCAAATACTTGCTTCATTATCCCTCCTTCACATTATATATCTTCTACTATATACGTTGCTTGCGTATAAGTTGCCACATTATTGTAAAGACATTTATAGGTAATTGTATATGTTCCTGCCTTAGTAGTATCTACCCTTTTCCCAATAATGGTAATATAAGACGAAATATCCCTGCCATTAACATCATATGCTTTCACATATTTAAACATATCAAAGGTATCCCCCACAGTTAATGTGGCACTCTTTGCAACAAGCACAGGCTTTGCTGTTTCATGAAGAGCTTGATTATCTCCTGCTTCAATATTATCTACGCTTATTTCAGAAGCTTCTGTAATTGATGGGTATATATCAAGAAAAAAGGCACTTAATGTAAGAGATATAACAAAAATAGTTATGATAATGCCTATATTCTCTTCAAAGAATTTTCTCATTCTAACCTACCAATGTTGTTAAAAATTCCCATATTATTTTATAGACATTACTATCTGTAGAAGCAATACCATCTGTAAAAGCAAAGAAAAGCGAAATAATAAATAATACTGACACAGCACCAAAACATTCTATACAATCTGATATCATTTCATCAAAAAGAATCCTCATTTATTACACCTCCTAGAACATTCTTAAAATCTCCCAATAAGCTCCTATTAATGCTGATAGGAAAACAAGACGAATAAAAACACCACAATAAGTTTCTATAATTATTTTCATTATCTCACCTCTAAACTGGCATTTGAATAGAGCTCATAAAGCTTCCTAGCATCAAAACCATATCTATTGTGAGTTTAATGCAGCCAGCAATCATTGGAACACCTCCTATAAGACTCATTCCAGCAATCTGATTTTCATTCTTAATTCTTTCAGAAGTTTCCATTAACCCTTGATTTCTAATAATAATATCTGAGATTTGTCTAGAAGAATCTTCGGGTGACTGCTGTTTAATAGAATATAGGGATTTCATTGCTGATGAAATATCTGTTATATAGAATTTTTTGAAAAAGTTGTTGTATGGCCTTATAGTTATTGGGTCTTTTTCTATTTCATCTAGAAATCCTGTAAGATAGTATTTTAAGACTGTGGGAGCATTTGTATAGGATTGACGTATTGCATTGGTGACAATGAGATTATGCATATTTATGGTAATGTCACGAAGCCAGATGGGAAATGTTTTTTTGATTTCTCTCTCTACGATTTTAAAATGACTCTTGTATTGCAATTCACCCCAGAAATACATGAAAACTGTTATCAGAAGTCCAATAAATATCATATTTGAATTTTTCTGCATAACACCAATAAAAGGAAGAATACTAGCTAAAGCCGCTTTTAAACATGAATCCTTGAAGTTTTTCTTTTTATCAAATTTTTCAATATATTGAATACTCCTTAAAATCCGATTATCATCCTTCTCAATGTCGTTGACAAGCCACTGACCATTTAATTTTGATTGTACAAAACTAAACATAGCTAAAAATATTCCTAGTAGCAATGTTGAAGTTATCTGATATGTAGATGAATTGATAAATCCTGTCATACTCGATGGTAGGATATTTGTCATAGCTGAAGATACAAAGATAGTTAGCAGTAGAATGAGAGAAAACTGGAATTTGGTATTCTTCAGTTGAATTTGATAATCATACGTTCTTGCTATCCAGCATCGAATGTCATCATATAAATCATTAAGTGAAGCTTCATAGTCAACAGAATTCTGATTTTCTACTGATAGTAATAAGCTATGAAGGCTCTTTATTCGTGAACAAGGATATGCTTCCTCCAAAATAGATAAAGCTTCAGCATAAACCAATGAATTGTCTTCACTTTTTCCATACTCTATATGATAGATAGCTTCATCAATCTTCTGATTAATTCCCTGCTTAGTCTCGAATAAGTCCTGAACCTCTTTTAAAGCATAAAGTATCTTAGGATTCATTTTAAAGATTGTTATCATTTCCTGCAGATAAGTTGTTATTTGCTCAAAGCGAAAATTGTTGTATAAGAATTTTATCTGAGACAATACAATGATAGGCAATAATATGAGTGCAAAGAGTGCTAAAGGAATTATATATTCATACTTGAGATGAAATATTTTCCCTGAAATAACAATAATACTCATTAAAAGAACTATTGACGTAATATACTTTGCTAAAGAATAATCATATCCAAAACTTTGTATACGATAGTTTAAGTTCTTAAAACTTATAAGTTTTAAATACCTTTTGACTCTCTGAATAGTGAATTTCTTCTGCCTTTTCTTATTCCCTAAGTATTCAGTCTTTGTTTTAGTGACTTTCTTTTTCTGAACTGGGCTCTTATAATTAAACATCTTCTTCACCTGCTGACTCCTTCTGGAGGCAATTAGGAATAGAAACATTATATAAATTAAATTTCTTTTCAAGTTTATAAGGCAAAATGTTTCCAACCCATTCTCTATTATCAATAATCATACTGCATTGATTTTTACCGTTCTTTCTATCAAAGAAACATAATTGGTTTATATATCTTTTTATTCCTGAAGGTGTTTCTTCTTTTACAATGAGAATACCTACATCAAAATAAGAATAGACTTTGTTTTTGATATCGTTTTGAGCATTAGATATCATTTCCTCAAATCGGTCTGGTAAATTCCTTACATCAAAAGAATGTACAGATGTTGCAATAGAACACCCTGTTGATGCGGACTCTAGTAGGGCAGATGCCTCCGTTCCACGAGCTTCAGACAAGATTAACCATTTAGTATCCTGCCTTAGTGCTGCTTTAATAGCCTGTGATGGTGTAAATCTGTCTGTGACCTTGATTTCTGTACAGTCAAAGCCAGGTCTTAAGGCTTTTGCACGTAACTCATAGTTATCTTCAACTGTTAAAGTTGTTATTGAATCCGAGATATAATTCATTAGAAACTTTATCAACTCTGTTTTCCCTACTCCTGTATCACCTGTAACAATCAATGAACATCTTGCTTTTATAAGTGCTTTTAACACTTCCAAGGTTTGTAAAGAACAATATCCTTCTGAAATAATATTCTCTTCATCAAGCCGACACTCAGGCTCTGTCTTACGAATTGTAATAGTTGTCCCTGTGTTTGTCACAGACTCATGTAGAGCTGCAATACGAAGATTGTCTGTCTCACCTTCTAAAACTGGGCTTGAGTTGTTAAAATTCGTATTTGCTAAATCTGACACCCTTTGTGTAAACTTCTTTATGAAAGAATCATCTAATTTAACTTCTGATAAATACCTTCCTTTTGCTAAATCATCTATCCACAGATTATTTCCATCCCATCGAATATCTGTAATCTGTCTATCTGTCACAAATGGAAGTAAAATCCCAAAAGTATCATCACTTAATTTTAAATTTGCCATTAACACCTCCTTTTACTGAATAGTAATTTCCATATCACTCTTCAGCTCATTCAATTGAATGACTATATAATTTTTACCTTCTTTTGTTATGAACGAGTAGCTTCCATCGCCTTCTCCATTAAAAAGTATAGAATGAACCGTTCCTGATGTAAGTGGAATTTCTAATGATTTGTTTTTACTATCCTTTGCTACAAAGAAATCTATGCCACTTAAATCAACCTTTACATCATTTTTTACCTGAAAGGATATAAAGAATCTATCCTTTAAATAATCCTCATTGAAATCTTTATTTGATATTTCATCAACAATTGATGTTCTTCTCTCTTCATACTCTCTTTTCTCTCCTGCAAAATTTGTATAACTTGAAATAACACCAACATCTAAGAAGCCTAACTCCTCATCTGCACTATAAACTTTAATTGTAATCTCTGAATTCGAGTTCATATACTGCACAAGATTCTGTGTAAATTCTGCCAAGTATTCTTCTGAATTTGTGATTGTATAGCTTTTATCATATAAAACTCTTTGGGTTTCTACCATAGCATTATTAATTGCTAAGTTTAGTTCAGTTGCTCGTGAAGTCAAATTGATAATACTGTTATGAATAAGAAGGTTCAAGATGAAAACAATGATAACACCTAATCCTGATACAATAGTTTTCAATGACTTCACCTCCATTCATTCATTTTATTACCATATTATTATAGCATAGGTATAAAGATTTTTATTTTATCTAAATTTCCTAACTATTTTGCACAAAACTAAACAAAAATAGGAGAATAATCTCCTATCTTAAAAATGTATTTCTAAAATCTTCATTCGTTTGAGAATCTTTAGTATATGAATCGCTATCTATATATTGTTTCATTTGTTTGACTTTCTGACTAGAAAAAGTATATGTTTTTGATGGAGTCTCTGAATTTAAGGAATGTTTTAGTTTTTGATTGAGACTTGGATTTATCACCCACTTCGATGTGTTATCCAACGTACTTAAAAAATCTTTAGATATAAATCTGAAAGACGTTTTTATCATGCTGGATATAACACTATCATTCTCAATAACATGGATAGTTGTCTGTTTTGTCACCGTCTTCTTATATTTATCTGTAACTTCATAAGTAACCTTGAAATCCCCAAGTTTCGATGTATCAAGATATTGAACTTGAGTATCAACTCTATCTGGATACTCGATTGATAATAGCTTTACTTTAGATGTTATATTTCCATCTTCTAAATCCTTTGATGTTACTTTTTTCAATAAATCTGATATCCCGACCTGGTATTGATTCAAAAAGAATGTTCTTTCTCCTGCCTTTATTTCTGGTGCCTCATTCACCAAGACTTTAAGAGTATATGTAGCGGATGCTCCTCCACTGTCTCTAATAGAATAGAGAACATTATATATTCCTGATTGAGTCGCCTTCCCTTCTAACAATGGGACTTCACAACTAATCTCCATTTTTCCTGTCAAATTCCCGTCCTCTGTATCAGAAACAGACATATATAAATGTGGAGTGAAGGTATCCCCTTTTTGAATTATAAGATATCCATCATCTACAAAAGGCTTGATGGGATTATTATCAGCATTTTCTAGACTTGGCCCAGTAAAAGTTGGTACATTGTTTTTCCAGTGAGCATATATTGTTACATTGCTATTTTGCATCACTGTAGATGATGAAACCTGTGTTCCTCCACTTGGAGATGTAAACCATCCTAAAAAGGTATAACCCTTTTTTGAAGGAATTGGAAGTGTTCCATATGCTGCACCATAATTAAGAGTTTTTGAAGATGGAGATACTGTCCCTCCATTTGCATTATACGTTAAAGTATAGCTGTTTATTTTCCACTGAGCTGTAAGTGTAAAAGACCCCCAGCCACTTGGTATGGCTTGTCCAGGCTGAAATAGGTTTCCACTATAATTCCATCCAGTAAAAGTATAGCCCACCCTTGAAGGAACTGTCCGCGAAATTGATGCTCCTGAATTATAAGTAAAAGCTTGTGTAGGTGGTGCACCAGTTCCTCCATTTGCATTATAATATACATAATATGTGTTTGGATAATAATGCACATGAACAACATTGTTATCACAGACAGTAAAACCATTACTTCCGACTGTTCCACCTCCTAAACTGTTTCCGTTTGAAGCATAATATCCATAATTATTCCCTGGACTGTATCCACTAGGAGCACTTACGTTATAAGGTGCAAACCATCCACCATCTGTTACATTGGTAGATGTTGTATTAAATTGATTCCATGTGCTGTTAGCTGCATTCCAATAATAATGATTTTGTGTAACCTTTCTTGTTGGCTTACCTAGATTGAACCAAAGAATACTGTTATAAAAATACTTATTATATGTTTTTATACCACATTGTGCAGCATTAATTTGGAGATTAATGCTACGAGATGATTTGCTTGCTGAGTGGTTTCCTGAAGCACTTGCAGTATTGTAATTTGTGTTATTATACTGTGAATATGAATCCAAATTAAATCGTGCAACTATATCAGGGCGGTCGCTCCCCCATCCCGTATATTGATAATGAGCTGGCATATCATAAACGATAGGAAGATTAAAAATATAATAATGGCCATCCTGGTCTAACTTTGTTGTGACACTCATACTTTTAGAGCCATTAGAAAAACGAACATTATGATTGTTGGTTCCACTATAGATGCTTGCTGTCCATGTTGTTGCGTTATCTCGAAATGTATTCCATCCTGGTGAAGACGAACGAGATATTCTGATTTGCAGATTTGTTGTTTTATCTCCATTTATTTTGAAATGAAAGTACCCCCACTTATCAACAACATTTGCACCCTGATTTGATGAATCATATCCATGTACATCCTGCAATGCTATAAATATTGCAATGACTGCCAACCCAACTGTTACCATTATTTTTTTAAATGTTGATAATTTCTTTTTATTTTCCATTAAAATCACCTCCAGAAAATAAAAAAGGATGCTTTTAAACATCCATATTCTCTTCTGATTCCATTATATCATACTACAACATAATCATGAGAAACTGATACTATCCTTTTGTCAGTAAGAAAATCAAAAGACAACAGATAACGATAATAATCATCTTATCATGCGTACGATTCCCCTCAAGATACCTCCAACAGACTCTTTTCTTCCCTTTTTTGTTTTTTATCCTGATACCTGTGGGAATTTTCACTCTAACCTTTGAAAAAGGCATCAGCCATACAATACCAGAACTATTAAGGGTATCTAAGAGGATGTGGGAGGCATATCCCACAACAAATCCAATACTTCCCCACATCCATAGAATTCTATATGGCTGAATCATTATTTGACCAATCAAATATAATATACATCCTAAACCCAGCAGTGTTATGGGATAGTGGGTAACTCCCCTATGCCCAAACTGGGTATTCATATATTGGGATATATGTGGGTACTTCTTCCCTAGACGTGATATGGGATGGTCTATATCTGGAAGTGTAGAAGAATAATAAGAGAATATAAAAAGAAGAAAAAGTGGGATGATGTAGGATTGATAAGAGAATTTGAGGGGGATGATTTCTACATGACACGAATAGGTATCCAATATTCCATTCTGATAAGTATATATGCCTGTTAGAGCGAATGCAGTGACTCCACCAAGCTTATGACAGTTATAATTCACTCCTTTCTTCATCTCCAAGCAATTCTGCTTAAATTCATTTGATAAATTATCTTTTATTTACTTAACATAAATTATATCATAAGAAATGAAAAAAGATTATTACTATACCAAAATCAACGTTGTATAAGGAAAAATATCCTAGAATATTAAAAATACATCTACAACTATTAATGTTCATATTCATAACTATATTGACCTATTTATCTGTAATTTTACTATATATGTTGGTAAATTAAATATATCATTATTTTTCTCTATAAGCATAAACACCTGTCCTTTATCAATAAGCATTTCCCTCTCATTCTTAAATTTGTTTGATAAATTATTGATATATGCCGCTTTTGCTCCTTTTGGCATCAGTATTATCATATATCCAGCGCTATTTATTATAGGAAAACCTCCTGTAACTATATCTTTGACATGTGTTCCTTTGTAATCTTTTCTCATAAATAATTGTCCTACTATTTTGTTAGACATATCCTTATTTTCCTTTCTACTAAGGCATCTGTAAACAAGAATATTATCTGGGCAGGATGCTCTTCTTAAAGCACTAGACAGGATAAAACTATCTTCAGGTATTTGGCCTAATCTCAATTTAGCATTAATATTATTATTTGTATTTATTTTCTTTCTATAATGCTCAAATGCTTTCATTTCTTGAGAACTTAGAGTCTCTTGCCACTGTTTATAGTATCTTTCTATTTCTTCATAGGAAGTTGCTTTATAGTTTACTCCTTCATAAAAATAATCAGAAATTATATATTTTCTTTTAAACACTAATATCCCTTCTTTCTTATATATTGCCATTTGACATGACTATATCATATCACATAATTCTAAAATCAGAGTTCCTCCCATTAACATAAGTGAAGATATTGCCTTTATTATCTATTGTTGCAACATATATATCTCCACCCACTGTATTAGACTTACATTTCTTATTGGCTTCTATAACATCTGAAATCAGATTATTTACTTTTTGAGTCATATCTATTTCTGATAACTCAATTAAATCACTTTCATTTACTCTGTATCTCATATCTGTATGTACACCACTTGCCTCAAGATAATTACCCCAATGTCTTCTATTTGTTTTTTCATCTGCTTGGCCATTCTTAGATTCCATTGTATAAGTTACCAATTCACCGTTCTCTACTGTAGTTATAAACAAATCAAAATATGAATCTTCTTGTGTTTCCTGATGCATCTTCTCAGTAATTGGATTCATTAAATCCTGAATAGTATATACTTTTTCTAGCATGCTTGCTTTTGGATTATTGAGTATCATATTAACAATATAAAAATAATTTATATTTCTATATTCGATGATACCTGTCATAGTCCACACCATCTTTAAATTACGATTGATAAATATCTTCTGATGATTATCGCTATAACTTCCATCTGTAAAGTTTTTTCTACTATCTGCCCCTAAATAAGCTATATCTTCTTTCATGAATATACAATTAAATGACATGTTTCTCTTCCTTTCTTCACATTCACACTCTATTCTACTATGATTTGGATTTATATAAATTTGCACTTTTCTCATCTCCAGCAGTTAATTGCCATATAATCATTTTAACATAAAAAATGAATTTGATTGACCAAGACAATTATAGAGTATAAAAAGAAAGAGTATCTTCTGATACTCTATTCCTGTTTGTCTTGCTTATAAGTTTTATCAGATAAAATTGGTGCCAAATCAACACTTGAAACCTTCTCTCCCTTTTTTATTTTTAATAATGCTGGAGTATCTTCAATATTATATTTTTTGACTATAATATCAACCAAATCCTTTTCTTCATGTGTATCTAAATCTATTACATAAATTTCCTTAGGAAGACGTGAATCATTCTGCTGAATAGCATTCTTAACCATTCTACAAGATATACAGCTTTCCTGTGCGAACAAAACATACATTTCTTCCTTTTCATAAATTTCGGTTATGGATTTTAACAAATGCATTTCGATTTTAGGAGAATGATTTAGCGAAAAATAAACGACCATCATTAAGCTCAAAGCTATTCCCCCTATAAATAATAGCTTTTTCATTTTTTAAGAACTCCCACTGGGTATTTTTGAGTTAATAATGAGCTGACTTTTTCCAATAAAATATCTTCTACAACCTGATAATTCTCTAAATCATATTCAATAAGACTATAACGGTTTTCTGAAGCATTCTTGTTATATACACATACCAAATGATTGTCTATAACTCTATATGTTGAGATAGACCCTATTAAACAATCAGGTAAGGTTAAGACTTTCTCAACTTGATATTTTTTATCTTTGCTTATCTTAAATAAGTCTCCATTTCTCAGGAAAAAATACAGAGCATTGTTATATACAAAAGAATTATTAATATAATATGTTTCATCTTTCCCAGTATCAATACCGAACTCTGATAAATTCAAAAGCTTTGTAAGTCCCCCATCCTTCAGAGAAAAGCTATATAAATAACTAGGATTTCTCTTTCCATCATCTTCATTATTTGGCAAACTTATTGAGAATAAAATTTCATTTTCATCAAAAATATTCTTCCCTTGCTCTAATAAGTTCATAGTAATATCAGAACCCGTATCCGATATTAATTCATCAACTACTTCAAATTTATCTAAATCAATCTTTACAACTTTCATAGCTGTGTTTTTTGAAGTATCATCATGCCAGTCATTTCCCATAATTACATAAACAAAATTCTTATCCAATAAGTATCCAAAAACAGCACCGTTAGACATGGTAAGAGTATTTTGAGTGTCATAACAAAATAAATAACTATTATATACACCACTTACTCCTCCATGAGTAAACCAAAACAACTGGTTATTATATTCAAATGATTCTAAATCTGAGGAATACGCGTCTAATTGCTTTTTATACTTTATTGTTTTAACTTTGCCATTAGTAGATTCAACAATTTCCTGTCCATTATTCGCAATCAATTTATTTTTATATTCTGTAAGCTGTGTAAATAATGTTCCATCAAAATCATCTTCACTGGTAATTTCCCCAGCTGCATTATAATAAACAAATGATGAAGTATCAAAAGTTTCTGCCTTGTCATTAGAAAATAACAACACATATTTATTGGCTTTATCTGAATTCGATAAAGAGGACTTACAGCCACTCATTAATGCCAAAACTAAAAATGAAATAATTATTTTTTTCATAGCATCATTCTTTACTTAACAGTTTTAATATAAAAGACATAATCTGAATGATAAATATCTGATGGTGTTACAAATGCATCTGTACTTGCATCTACATAAATCCAAGCGCCAATAGCGTATGCACAATATAATAATTGAGAACAATTATAGTCATGATTTCCACAAGATTTATTATCAAGAGTGTAGGCATATTTACTACCAATTTTACCTCTTGCAAACCCAACAACATCTTGCTGCTTTCTGTCTGATATTCTTGTCTTCCCTTTAAGTGTACTGCTCACTCCAGCAATTTTTGTGGTTTTTGCTACTTTTTTATTTTTAGCACTCTTTTCTGTTACAACATATCCCGCACCAGGAGCCTCAACAATCTTTTCAGATGTAGAATATAAACCAACATGTCCAGTACCACCTGGAGTGTAAAAAAGGTCGCTTCTATGTGAATTTAACAATGCAACAGTCCCACCCGAACTGCTATATGTTGATATAGAATCGTCCTCATAAGATGTACTTGCAATAACAGCATCATAAAGAATTGATTCAGCAGCATCATTAGATATATTTTTCTTTTTTGCATATTTTTCAATCTCTGAAACAATAGCTTCTTTTGGATAGCCGGTTCTTTTCATCATTTCCTCTATTTTGCCTTCAGCAGCAAAAATAGAAGATGTGCTAGCTACTATCATTGCCAATGACAAACATAAAAATGTAAATACTTTTTTCATAATATTTTTCCTCTTTCTTTCCCTTCTTTACATATCCATTGATATGCATTCCATCAAAAATCACACTTATTCTTTTCAATTCTTGATTTATAGAAATCAGTTACTCCTTGATAATACACTAATGCTTTTGCTACATTTCCGCTAGAGTAGTAAAAACTACTATTTTGTTTCAATCACAAGTTGATTTAAAAAACTAATTAAACACTCCTAACTCTTCTATCACTCCTATCCCACTATTTAAATTAATTTTGCAATATCAATATTGTCCAAAAAGTAACCTATTTCATATCTTCATTCTACCAGTATTTGTTATTAAAAACAATAGAAACTCTTGAAATAAGAGTTCTTTTATGTCGAATTATATCTAATTTTTAATATTTTGACTTATTTTTCTATTATTTAAAGAGTTTTTGTCTCTTAACTGACATTTTATAAAAAAGACAGAATATCTAAGTACTCTGCCTCATTAAATATAAAATATCTTATTTCATATGTTTGAATCGACGTTTAACCTCATCTTGTTTTCCTTGATTAAAATGCGAAACATCACTCGTTAGATAACCTGTCACTCTAGCTAGTCTTTCAATATTCTTAGAATTACAAACAGGACAGCCCTCACTTGGAATATCTCCTTGATAATGGCAGTCACAGCAAGTATCCAAAGGGAAATTGATAGCAAAATAAGGTATATTATTATCCATTGCATAATTGATGACTGTCTCAACTGCATCTAAGTTATTAATGATTTTACTGTCAAACTCAACATATGTAATACAGCCAGACGTCCCTAGCTTACAAAATGGCGCTTCAATATCTATTTTCTCGAATGGAGTTACTTCTTCCCATACAGGAACATGAATACTATTCGTAAGAAATTCCTTATCAGTAATATTACTGATAATACCAAATTCATCCTTTAATTTCTTACAAATTGTATAACAGCAGCCTTCTGCTGGTGTAAAATAAACTCCAAAATTTAAATCATTTCTTTCACTTGCTTCTTTTGCAAAGTCTGAGATATGTTCGATAACCTGCAATGCAAAATTTCTAGCACTCATATCTACATGATTTTTACCAAATAGAGCTTCACACATCTCAGCAACCCCTATTAACCCAATAGCCTGTGAACCATGTTTCATTACACTCGATATATTTTTATTATTAAACCCTCTCATTGTATGATTGATATACATAAATGGTGCTGCTTTAGGATTTTGGCTGCATATATACGCATATCTTTCAACGAGAGCTTTTTCTGTTAACTTTAAGATTTCATCCAATTCTCTCCAAAAACCATCTAAGTCTGCTTTCTCTCTTTCTCTTAAACAGATTCCATGCCTAATTCCTATCTTAGGCAGATTGATTGTCACTGGTGAAACATTTCCTCTTCCAACCTTTGAATATCCAAAGCCATGCCTATCAAAAGACATTGCAGTTCTACAGTTGTGACTATAAATTCCACTTACTTCAAAATGTTCACTCGCAGTTGTCACATCATAACTATAATCTTCTTTAATTACAGGTATTTTATCCACTACTTTTATTTCCTTTACATGGTCAAAATCTTGTAAATTTCTTCTAATGAAGTTGTTTTTCTTTTTTTCACAAACCATAAATCCTAAAAACCATGCTTGAGAAAGATTAGGTTTCGATTCATTTACAAAAACATGATTATAGCTTGCTAAAATACTATCATTTTCCTGCAAATCCTTTGCTAATACAAGTCCCCTGTTTTCTGTTTCAAAGGGGTGGTCAGAGGTACAAAGGATTCTTCGTCCATCAGAAAAGTTAATATCTAACCAATCCGAAGAAAAATTTCTTATTAATCTTAAACAAGGAACAAATCCATTTTTTGTATCATAGATAACAACATCTTTTAAATCAATATATTTATCCTTACCATTTGGCTGGATATTCACATGAAAGAGTTGAGAGAATCTAAACCACATTCGTTGAAAACTTTCAACATACATAATATTGTTATACTTATATGTAATGATTTCAGCTCCATCGACACAACCCATCGTTGCATTATAAGTATCAGGATTATTATTATCTTCTATGTTTTCACTAAAATCACAATTCACAAAATTTGGATAGATTCTTTGGCTTAACGATTTTAATGCCAGCTGTTTTAAGTCATAATTAGGCTCCCCTGGATAAGCATTGATTCCCTTTTTATGCTGGAAAATCGTAATTGGAAAGATGCTTGTTTTATGATATTTTCCAATGCCATCAATACTTGCTTCCAGTAAAGACTTGCTTATCATACGTCCTTCAGGACTTGTATCTCGACCGAAATTAATAGAAGTGAATGGAACTTGACTTCCAGGTCGACTCTCCAATGTATTCAAATTATGATAAAGACCTTGCGCTGCCTGTTGACATTCTCGCTTTGTCATTTTATAGGCATAACGAAATGTCTTAGGGTATTCGTTCTTTAATACCTGATTATTCATGTCTATATCCGCAATAGAAACCCCTTTATCATTCTCCACAAATTCTAGCCCATCTTGGAAATGCTTTTTGAATGACTTTTTCACATATGGCGCTAAATCGAAATCAATATGAGCAGAGGCAACTCCTCCAAATTGAACCTGACTTTGACATTGAAAGATAACTGCAACCAACTGCATTGCTGTTGAGATGCTGTTGGCTGGACGAACATCGCCATTTCTTGTGACAAATCCCTCTTTTAATAGTCTTTGCAAGTCTACAAAACTGCAATTATGCATTCCTGTTGCCCAGTTATCTAAATCATGTATATATATCCTATTTTCATTATGAGCCTTTGCAACCTCTGATGAAATAAAATCAGATAATGCAATATCTTTAAATAAGAGACCAGCTCCCTCAAATTTCTTTCCACCAAAAGAATATTCATCAACATTTGCATTAGAATTATTCACACTCTCAGCCTTTATAATTTTTTTTACTGCCGACTTGATATTTTCATATTTATCTCTTTGCTGCTTCTTCTTATATCTATATCTAATATACTGCCTTGCAACATCCTTGCAGTGACTTCCCATTAATTTCTCTTCAACTCTATCTTCAATATCCTTGATAGGAACTTGATAGTGTAATAAGAGATTTGGATTGTCTTTGTGTGCTATTAAAGTTTCCTGAACCTCTTTATCCAAAAATTCTCTTTCAACCTCTCTAGAAATTCTCCTAGCAACCCCTGCATTTCTATAATCAGCACCTAAATCTTCCATAGCACCTAATATTGCTTTCTCAATTTTTCCTCTATCAAAATCCTCTAAACTTCCATTACGTTTAATAATTTTCATCTGACACCTCCTTTTTATGAAAAAAAGAGAATCTTTCGATTCACTCATTTGAAGTCTAAAACCTCTTTTCTCATATTATTATAGCATAGTTTTATCAATTCAACAGTAATTTGTTAATCCTCTTTTTTTGTATCTATCTGTTCTTTTGAAGTTTTATAAACTAGATATTCTTTTAATAAATAATATATTCTAATTAATAATAATAAAATAAGAAGTAGTAGGATGTGTGTAAATATCAATTCTCCACCTACTTGATTTTCTAATGGAAAGAGAACTGGTATTTGAAATAATAAACATAAAAATATTAAAATAACGAGTAATATATAGAGCATAATGTTTTCCTCCTAACTACATGAATTATGAACCATATGGGAACCCACTTTGATAACTATCAAATGCAGAAAAATCAATAGTTTGACGACTGATTCCACCGCTAATGCTAAAACTTAATCCAGATACTGATAAACTAAATCCTGCACTACTTGGCCCAACTGTAATCCTTGAGAATGAATTTACACAAGTTACAACTTGAATTCTACCTTGTCTACTCGCTTCAAAGTTTAATGTTAATGTATTGGCATAATAAGCATATCCATTAATATTGTGATGTAATTCAAAATCGAAATTTCTTGCACCAGTAGAATTAGAGGCAGTTCTTCCAATCAAGTTATCTTCTGTATAATGATATCCCCCATTGTAATAACTTCGATATTTGACAACAAGATTTCCTTTGGCACTATCAAACCAATTTCCTCCATCATTTAGTCCAGCTGCAATTGTTGCTCTTAAATTAGGACTTGGAACTCCATTCATAGTGTATGTAATATACACCTTAGCATTTGTTCTGTCTGTAGAAGAATTATACTTCTTAATTAAGAACTGTGTTTTATTTCTTGTAATTGTAGAAGATGCAGCACGTGTCATTTCATCACTTCCATCATAATTTTGAATACTCTTGATTTGTGAATCTGTATAGTTTGCTGCTCTTAACTCTTCAATTGGCTTTTCTTTCATTTTATATATATGCTCTTTTAATTCTTGTAATGATTCTTGAGCCTTTTGTAAGTTTACATTTCCTTTGCTACGAAAACGTTTTGCATCATTCATTTCTTGCATAATCATATCAAATTCATTATATGTCTCCCCAGCTGGCTCAGCTGCAGAAACTGGGTAAATAAAACATAATCCTAATAGAATTGATAACGAAATAGAAATAAAATTCTTAAATATCTTTTTATTTTTCATATATCATCTTCCTCTCTATAAAAAGATAAAATATTCCACCACCTATTATCTAATTTTATTATAATACTATAAATATAATATGTAAATATATTTACTCTTAAAATAAGAGTTTTGTATAAATAGAATGTGATTTTGTGACAATGATAAACTTTACATCGAATTATAAATATTTTCTCTCAAAATGAGAGATTCATTTGAATAGAAGGCCCTTAGAAAATCACAAATATACCTTTAAAATAACCAAATTCTTTTAGCTTAAGACGCTTTCTTAAAAATACCTTCATAACACTTAACCTTCATCTACTCCCCCTCACCTATTACAAACTATAGTTATATTTTGTGATTTTACTAAATATAAAACACATTTTAATTGCATTATCCTAAATATTATAATATAATAAGACTATAAATTATTTATGAGGTGAAGAAAGGAGTGAGAACACATAAAACAATTAAAGAGATTAAAGAAAGGTATAACTATCAGTTAAGTAATATTCAGCAAGATGAAATAGATGAAATCATTAAAGAGATACTGATGGCATTAAAAACAACTGGAGTATGTCCATCTATTATAGATATCATCAACAAGCTAGGCTTCACAGTCTATAACTTCCCCTTTGAAAAAGATGGCGTAGATGATGAGAGCAAGAGCATAAGGGGATTCTTGGGTGTCGGATTTGATTTTAACATTAATGAAAACAGTAATTGCTTTCTTATTGATAAATATTGTGAAAATAAAAAAGCAAGATTTATTGCTGCATATCTTCTCAGTCATTATATTCTCAATATTAATGATGAAAAAACAGATAAATATCATTTCTGCTATCATGAGCAGGATTTAAAAAACTGCTTAGAGACAAGATTTGCTTTAAGTTTTCTGATGCCTAAAGAAGCCTTCTCGGCACAGGTTGAGTTATTAAAGATTGCTTATGAAACAGCAGATAAAACATTATCAAAAGATGAGTTATTAGAAATCCTCGCAAATACTTTCCAGGTGACAACTGCAATGGTCAAGGCTAGAATAATTCTTTTGAAATGATAAAAAGGTCCAACACACAGGGACCTTTTTTGCTTTTCCTAGATTAAATATCTTCTTCACTTTCTTGAGGAATGACTTCATCACCTCTTAAAATATGGATTCTTCTCCTGATTGTGGAATAATTAAAGGTACATGGATAAACCACATTAGAATCAGATATAATTATTGATTTTGTTCTTTCAATATCTTCATATGTAAATCTCATTATGAATTTACTTAAGAGTTCATCAATAATTCTATGAGAATTATCCACCTTATAATCAACTATTAAGTTAATCTTATCTACATTCATTCCTCCACCATCACACCCAACTGTTGTTACGAGAGTTATGTATGGCTCACATCTTTGCTTAATTGTATTATAATGGAATGTTGAGGGATGAATTTCACCACTATCTAAAATAATTAATGATTTTATCTTTGACTCATCAACTAATGTTTTGACAACTTTATTATTCTTGATTCCATTGTGGAACAACTCGGTGGCTTTAGAATTATTGTATTCTACAACTGCCTCGATTCTCAGGACTGGGACTCCCGCTCCACCTCTACCAATAACAGTAATAAATGGGGAACAGCCTATTTTCTTAATTTTATCAATTGCATTGTATCTCATTTTATCACCTCTATGCGAGAACTGGTGGAGTAAATGGAAGTATAAGTCCAATCAAATAAAATATAACAACAATAACAATAGCACCTATTGCTATTTTAAAGATAGATGGCTTTTTGTAATGTGTAAGCCTCCTATATCCCAGAAGTGGAACAGTAAAAACTTTATCTTCTTCATCCACTTCATGATTTATGCTATCTAAATCTTTATTATCCTGAGTCTTACTTTCTTGAATATCCACTTCTAAAGACTCTTTTCCATCATCTAAAAGCTCTTGAGCTCTTTCTAAAATCTCTTGGGATTTTCCCAATATATATCACCTCCCTATCTCCTTGGCTGACATTTTGCTGTAGATTCAATTGTAAAATTCCAATTTTTCACCAACAATGGAACCAAAGAGCGATATTTAATATTTGTAACCTTGAAATGCATCAATCCGCCATTTTGGTAATTTATCTCATCCTCCGATAACCAAAAGCCTTTTGCCTGCTGAACAATTTGCTTTGCTACTGACTCTGGCAAGGTATTATATGCATTTTCTTCTAAAAGCTGTATAGCAACATCTGCGCCATATTCCTTAACATTATCACCATAATCTCCACCAACAACTGGAATATAGCACGCTGCTTGTATATCACTTGCACTTGTCCTTTCTGCAACACCCGTCGTTGCTCCACCTAATGTTGCAAAATCAATGACTGCTTTGGTTTGTAGCTGAATATACATAGCTTGCCAGCTACTAACAACCCATAAGAAATAAAAAATAATAAAAGGAGTTAGAAGAGAAAAAGCAATAGTTACATTTCCGTCCTGATTTCTATAAAATGCTTTCATCACTGTCAACCCCCTCTTTGTATTGCATCATCCTCTACTCTAACAGTCAGTTCATAGGTATATTCACTCCAGATTCCTTTTTTCGTTTCTATATTTAAGACAAGCTTATCTCCAATTGAATACTTTCCATCACGATTTACATCTATGTGTGTAAGAGAAAATTTAGTTAATTTAATGTTGTGCTGTGTATAAATCGCCTTTAATCTCTCATTCGCCTCTCTTTTTGCATTTTCATAGGAAGTCTGAGTTGCTGCATATCTAATTGCCTCATTAGCACCTACAGATGTAGCAATCTTCCCTTCATAAAACATATTAACCCCTATTGCAAACATTATTAAACCGAGTATAACGGGAAACAATAGGGCCATTTCTACTGTTGTTTCTCCACTTTCGTCCCTTATAAACTCCATTGAACACCTCCCTAAATTAAAATAAGAATACATATGATAAAAGCTGAAACAATTGGGATGGATGCTGGAATTGTTTCAGTTTTATAGATATTTTGAGAAGCATCATACTGAAGTCTTTGTCTTGTATAAATAAAAACCTTTAATGCCTTCAATTCATCAGCAAAGGACTGCTTCAAGTAACCTTTATTTGTATATGCTATTTTTATAATAATTGTTGATATAAAAGTCATTATTATAAACACAATTGAGTAGCTGATATTTTCAAAAGGAATAAAGAGACATAAGGCTGAGAATAGCTTCCAATCTGATGCTCCCAAGAAATGTGCAGCTGATAGAAACATTCCCAAAATATTCATTGTAAAAAATAAGATAAGTCCCTCTTTTATTCGATTGGCAGAGATTGCTGCCATCACACCCAAAACAATCAATACTATAATCTTTTGATTAGAAAATTTTCGCTCTTTACAATCTTCTTTAACACCAAATAAGCAGATAACTACTGCTAAAGAATAGAGAGCATTCATTAGTATTGTCTCAGTCTTCACTTTATTTATCCTCCTTGAACAAAGTCTTCTCCCATCGCATCCTTTCCATGCTGAATAGCAGCAAATATCATACCTCCAACAGCTAAAACTCCTGCTATTGTTACAACAATCATTAGCACTGTTCCAATCTGATTTTCAACTGCGTCTTCGCTCAATATATATTTCTTTAACATTTTTCACCTCTTGTGATTAACGTAGCCCATTAATGTTATCAATAAGCCCGTCAAATTCATTTAACCCATCTGTTGCCTTGTCTTTATTTGAACTTAAAGCCATAAAAGCAAAAACTCCAATCACAACAACTGCAGCAATAACTAATACAATGATAAGAATTGTTCCAATCTGAGCCTCCATAGCATCATCATTCTTTAAATAATTTCTTACCAAATTTAACATTTACAACACCTCCAAGGACATTGTCCTAATAATATTATTTTATCATAGATTAAACATTCTGTTATTTTTCTATGCCATTTCTCCAATCCTTAACATGGGAATAATAAGCAATAAAATAACTGGCACAAAAATAAGAAGAATGTTAATAGCTGTTCCTAGGTTCTTTTTACTATCTGCCTTTTTCTTAAGTGCAACAATTTGATTATCTGAAATCCTTTCATATTCACTTTTGAGAATATCACTCATCTTATTTCCATTCTTAAGTCCTGAAACAATGATATTACAGAATCTTTCACATTCTTCTGTATGGACACGCCTATTAAGATTCATAAAGACTTTTGGAATATCATCCGAATAAATCTTTAATTCAGCTACCATTTTAGCGTATTCTCTCTGCACTAATGTCTTATCCATGCCTCTTAATGCAAAACCAAATGCGTTTTCCAAGGATACACCACATTTAATAGATAAAATAACCTGATTGATAAACATTGGCAGACTTTTATCAAATTGACTGTTCTTTGTTGAGATGATGTTCTGATAATAGAATATTGGATAGAAAACAATTGCAGCAAAAATAAGAAGAATAATAATTGTAATGAATGGTGGAACTATCCATACCATCATCAAAAAAACAATAAGCCCTGAAAGAACTGCAATCTCCTGCATTCGAATAATGCCTTCAGGAGTATTCTTTTCATCAAAACTTAAATTCATTTGCTTATCAAGCCATTTATAATAGTTTTGATAAGAATTGGTATTTAGAAATTTCCGTTTAAGCAATTCAAATCTTGTAATATGATGAATTCCCTCTCTTTTTTCAATTTCTTTAGCAAATATCTTATTATCTCTTTGTTTTTTTCCAAAGAGAAGATATGAAATTTCAATCAGACCTAGAAAGAGTGATATACAAGCTGTCTGTATTAAGATGTAACTATCTACCATTATTCATCACCTCGGAATCGCACAAATCTAGACATTAACAATATTCCTCCATATATAATTGAAAATAAGATAATACCCAAAACCTGTCCAAAAAAACTGCTATAAAAACCTCTAATAATTTCAGGCATAAAAACTCCAAAAGCCACAATACATATTGATGGAATCCCAATAACAAACTTCTGTTCTGTCCTCATAGCTGCTTCATAAACTTCATTTTCCTGTAGAACTTTTCTCTTCATTTTGTAGGAATCTTCAAATGCATAAATAATATCTAAGAAATTTCCACCTGTTTCCTCATATATTTCACATACCTGTGCAAAAGCTTTAATTTCACTAATCTGTAATCTTTCATACATTTTCATAAATGTTTCTGAATAGCTCTTTCCAGAGTAGATATCATCTTTAACTGACGAAAGTTCTCTCGCCATAACTATAGACGTATTTCCTGAATTAAGAGATTCATTAATTGCTGTAATGAAGTTTAAACCCACAGATAGATGAGCTCCTATATCTCGCAATTTCTCCATAAATTCCTCTTTAAGAGCCTTGCGAGTCTTATCCATTTTATTCATTAAAAGAACATAAACTGTAGCTATAGCCAAAAAACCAAAATAAAGCATTAGCAATGGTCCTGCACCAATGAAAAGATTAACAGAAACAGCTCCAACAAAAAATAAGGCAACAGAATAAAGAGATAGATTTTCAAACTTATTTTCAATTCCTAAAATATTTAACTGAGCATTGATTTTTGTAAGAAAGGTTGCCTTACCCTCCTGCTTTTTAAGGTATTTAGCCACACTCTTATCTGCAATTGTTCCAGACAATGTATTAAATCGCTTTTTGATTTCCTCCTGATTCTTTATGGAACTACTCTTTGATGTCATGAAGTAAACAACTACAATAAGAAAAGGAACAAATGCGAGAAAGACCTTGATTCCATATGTTCCAAAGAAATTTGTAATAAAAGTCATTCTCTACACCTCCAATAATACTCTTTTATTAAAGAATTCATTATCAAATTTATATCCTTTTCTGCGTAACTCCCTAATACAGTAAGGAATATATCCTGTTGCCATAAACTGTCCATCAACCTTCAGGACTGCTTTCCCCGTGTTATCCTCTACTTCACGTGTATTAAGTTCCTTAAAGTAAAAAACATCTTTCATATATATACGAGTTGGGTCACATAGTTCATCAGCCTTTGTTAATTTCATTTGCTTCATTTTTGTAAAACCTTCATCTCCATAACCTAAAACTTCCGTAACATGCGTAATACGTCTTTTCCCATCAACCAGACGTTCCGTTTGAATAATAAAATCAATTGATGTAGACAGTGTTCTTTGAATCGCCTCGTGTGTCATATTCTTTGTTTCTGTATTTTTTTGGAGCATATTCTCCATACGAGAGAATGCATCACGAGGATTATTGGCATGGATAGATGTTACACTTCCTGGATGCCCAGTATTCGCAGCATTTAAAAACTCATTCAATTCTCCTCCTCTACACTCTCCTACAAAAATTCTATCAGGACGCTTACGTTGGCTCATTTGCATGATATCCGATATACCAATCCCTTCATATCCTTCATTATTTCCTGGTACAACAAGGTAATATTCTACACGAGGAACCTGGCATCTGATTTCTCTTGTATCTTCAATGACAATGATTCTATCATTTTTATTAATAGCATATGTCATTGAGTTCAAGAATGTAGTTTTTCCTGAACCTGTTCCTCCTGAAGCAATAATAGTCTTCTTTGCTCCAACAAGTGCCTCAATAAACTCCACCATTTCTGGCGTTGAAGATTGAAACTTATTCGCATAGAATATCAAAGGCTCAACTTTTTCAGAAAATTTACGGATGTTCATAGAAATTTGTCCTTCAGCCCTTACTGGTGGAATAGAAGCTGAAATACGACTTCCATCAGGCAACTGTCCATCAACATTTGGATTTGAAACGTCTAATGTCTTATTCAAAGGACGTATAATACGATTAACTATCTTAAGAGCAGCATCAAATGAAGGAAATTTGTACTCTGTATCTGTCAAAATCCCATGAATTTCAGCTTGAATATTATCATGTTCCTGTACGATGATTTCATCAACATCCTTATCCTTTAATAAGAATTCTAGAATTCCCAAACCCATTGCTTCAGCAAAAACAATCTGAACATATTCATTCATATACTGATAGTCAAGGTTTTGTATCTTCTTTAACTCAATATAATCTCTCACATCATTGAAAGCTTCACTTTCAATTTCTAATCGAATATCTATATTATCAATTCCTTGAACAAACCTATTTCCATATTTGATTGTTAGAACATTTTCCATGATTTCCTTAATCAGTTCATAATGTAAACAATAGAATTCTGTAGGAGTCAACAGTCCTTCATCTGTTTTTATTGGTGTGTCATTTTGTACCTTGGTTGATGAATGAAATGGCTGTTGTGTAAAACTTAACTGATTCTGCTCTCTTTCCTTTTCCTCTTGTTTTAGAGTTTTTTCTGGAATATGAGAAGGTTGTTGAGGTGTTTGAGAAACGGGTTCCTGTACAAGCTGAGGTTGTCTTGAAATGGTAAAACTCTTGAGTGGGGTGAAATTCTGTGAGTATGTGGATTGTTCAATGACCGGTTTGGCATTCACTTCATGAATTTCTTCTTGCAAAGAAACATCATCTTTAGCTAATTTCGGCTGTAATGTCTTCATCGTTCCCAATGAATTATTTTTTGGCCCCGTATTTTGAGAATTTGGAGTCTTGATACTCTTCATTCCCTGATTTATATTTGTATTAAAACTTTTCATTCACTCCCCTCCTATTTCCCTAAAAATCTTTGAAAGAACCCGCCTTTCTTCGTTGCTCCAGCAACATTCCATAATGGAAGTATCATATTTGCTATAAGCGTAATATCTTTAGAAACAGATTTTTTCTTATTATTTACTGCATAAAAGCGTCCAGCATCATGAGAAAGAAGCATGTTCTCATCATGACTTATCCCTCCAGCTAGTGGAATGCCAACCTGAGTCTGCATGGCTTCATCATCAATAGATTGCTTATTTGTCTGAGGGTGATTAATAACAAGACGAAACTTATCTCTATCTATCCCAAGTCCATCTACCGCATCCTTCAACAGTTGTTTGATAATGACTGTCACAGCAATATTTGGATTAGCAACAATATAAATTTCATTGCTCATGCGAAAAGCTGTTTGTGTGAATCCTTCAAAATTGTTTCCTGTGTCAAGCACAACTGCATCAAAGAAATTTGATAGTTCTTCTATAATAATTTCAATAAATTCATTTTCAATCTCAGCGACATCAAAGTTTGAAGAAATTGTAGGCAAAATATACATTCCAGTTTTAGGCTCTTTTACAAGAAGACTAAAGACTTCCTGCCTCGTAAATCTTAAATAATTTCTATTCATTTTGTATATAAAGCTCGCATATCGAGGATGTTCCTGTGTCTGTAATTCTTTTTTATCTTCATAGCTTAACCCTCGAACAACCTTTTCACGAATCTTTAAAACCCAATCAGCCAATGTTGGTGGATTTTTCATATCCGAGACACAAGGCAAAGTTGCTGCAACAGTTCCAAAGGCATAGTTTAAATCAACAAGAACAACATTCACTTCTCCACTTGCTCCACGTGTTGACATATTAATTTCTACCTCATTCCCTCTTGCTGCTAGACATGAAGCAACCTCCATGGCTATGGCTGATTTTCCTACACCTCCCTTTGCACTTGTGAAGCATACCACCTTAGGCTTTAAAACTCCCATTGTTGTCACACCTTTTCTTTGAGTGATAGAAGATGTTGGAGGTTGTTGATAATTCCCTAAGCTTTCATCAAATGGCTGTGACGGAGCTCTGGCATTTAATGAGGATGATTGAGTGTCTTGATGGTTTTTCTCCATTGAACTCTCATGACCCTCTGCAAAACGACTGTGAAAACTCTCTACCTTTTCTTCTGGAGTCTTTTCATAAGTCTTTTGTCTTTGATTCGTTTCTTCAGGCGATAGAGCGGTTAGGCTCTCTTGCAGAAAGGATAGTATATCAAGAGGCATCATCTGTTTTTCATAAACAGCACCTATTCCATACATTGATAAAATACCTTCTGATTCAGGATGATTGATGATTCCAAAAACAATCAAGTCCTCAAAGCCCTGTAAATACTCAAGAAGTTCCATTAAACTTCCATCACTTAAATCGTCTCCGATTAAAACAACATGGACATTTTGGGCCTGTGTCATTCTCATCTTAAAGTCGTGAATTCCTCTTGCAACACCTAAAACATTAATAACATCATTGAACTGTGCTGTTCTTTTAAGTTCTTCTGCATATTTAATACTGTTACTTACAAAAATAACATTATAAATATTGTTCATTCTTTCACCTCCTCCTTATTTATTCTGCGGATGTATTTTCATTTGTCTCAGATTGAGAACTGATAAATCCTCCTCCATCTAAAATTTCAATGTTTGTGTTTTTATAATCTAATGGAAGCAATCCGACTGATACATCTCCATTAGCCTGAGCAAATGCAATCAATTGAGCAGCTTCTGGAGTGACATAAACCTCAATACCTGTAATCACATTTTCTTCCATATGAACACTTGCCACTGGGACATTTTCAATAGTTTTTACATATTTATTTCCATCACTTGAAGAAGCGACAACAATATTCAAATGGTCTCCTGTCACTAATCCATTAGGATATGTCTCTAAATCCTTCATCGAATACAAAATGTAGCCTGATTGAATCAATGAAGCCTTTCCAGATACAGAGATGTTGTCTTTTGTGAGAACACCTCCACTTGTTAATCCTAAATCAAAATATTTACCAACAACTTCATCTTTTAATGATGCTTTTAAATAGTTATCTGGTAAAGATGACTTATCAACCTTTTTCACACTTAGCATGCTCTCTGTAATCTGTGTTCCTCCTCGAACAGTCTGATTAACAACAAGAACATCTGTCATATTCCCAATAAAAGCAAAATATAAACTGATTGAAACAATAGCAGCAAATACAATACTAAAAATGGTAAAGATTTTATTTTTACCTTTTAATTTCACAATATCACCTCTTTTTTACGATATATACAAATATTATACAATAAATAATCGGTTTATAGTAAATACAAAAAAGAGCCTAAGGCTCTTTTCAATATACTCTTAAGTTTTCAGTGATTTTAAACTACTCATTCTGAGAATCTGGTCTAATTCCTTATTTTGAGGTGGCTCTGCATCAAGATACTCCACAAGAACATGGATAGGGGCATTCATCTTAAAGTCTCGATTACGTGTTGATTTAATGATAAACCAGCCCTGAGGCATATCAGGGAACCATTCCTTCCATTGTCTATCCTGAATTTTTCCTTCCTTACCAATCTGAACGACTGATAATTCTATATCATCTGGTCGGTCCTGACGTCCAATCACCTTGATAGCACAGTTTGCCAGAATTGATGAAGGCATGTCTGCAATCTTTTGAGTTATAGACCATATAAACAATCCATATCCTGCTGACTGGTCAAGAATTGTTTCAAATGGATTTGGTCCACCTAAGTTATCCCTATCTTCTCCAATGAGAACCTGATTGGCTTCCTCAAGAACAATTATCGTTTCAAACTTATCATCATCTTCATCAGAAACAAATCCACCATTGGCTACAGCATATTGGTAGATAGAAGATGTCAATAACCCAAAGACAAATGAAGAAATCATCATATTCATTCCATAAGATTCAAGAACGATAACATCATCATTACCTAAAAGGTCATCAATCCCCATTCCTTCATCTCCACGATTACAGAAAATTTCTTTAGTGATTGATTCATCACTCTCAAAATCGTACATTCTGTCCAGAATACGTTGTATGGCATCCTGTTTTTCTCCTCTGACACCACCACTTTCCTGAATTTCATGCAAACGCTTAGCAACATCTTCCAATGTCACATGCTTGCTTCTTTCTGTAGCAGGATATTTTCCTGTTATTTTATCTTTTATATTTAAACGAACATCTTCCTCAAATACCCCTGCAGTTCTATAAACATCCATCATAGCCTGTCCAAGAATGTTGAACCCACGGTCTCCTAATCCGAATGAACGAACAAAGATTTCCTTTAATGTACTAACATAACGCTCTGCATAAACACCTTTTGGAATTTTCATGAGGTTCATACGAATTGGATGGAATCTTGGGTCAGCTAATGAATAGAATCTAAAATGACCAGGTGGAACTACCTTTGCCAAGGCTCTCCAATCCTTTTTAGGGTCCATGATAACAAAACGCAACTTCTTCTTAGATTCTCCACGTCTCACATTATTATAAGTTTCACTCACAGCACGCAATGCAGCGACTGTCTTCCCACTTCGAGATGCCCCTGAAAAATAGGCATGATGCAATTCTTTTTCATAAATACAGTATTTAAAGCCTGAATTATATCCAGTCTGCCTGCTATATTTTTCAGCATTGGCAACATAGCCCATAAAGATTTCTCCATTTTGACGATTTGAAGGAATTGGCAGAACCATTGGGTCGTCTACTGTTGCAAGTATCCCACCTACGTTTACACGAGGAGGGTGTGTCATAGCAGCCAATTCATTTGATAATAATAGTGTTGAGTATTTGTATGACTCGAACTGACCTGGTATTCCTTCTTTTTTTGTAGATGGAGAAAACACTGACATATGCTTTAATAGATACTCTCTTTCCAGTGGTGAAGGCTCATAAACCTGTAATGGAGAAATCATAGCATTTGATGAATGCCATGAAGACATGGCCAATGTTGTTGCAGCTGAGGACGCTTCCTGATTCTCTGTCACAATATAACAATCTGTAAACCACATTCCTGAATTATTCTTAGCAGAAATAAATCGCTGTAATGAATACTGGAGCAAATCAACCAAATGAGTTGCTTCCCTATCTTCCCATTGAAATGTTTTTCCAAATGATAAGCTTGGGCCAAGTCCCATACTTCCACTTAACCCCCTAGATATACTTCCGCTTGTCCCTGAACTTGTGCCCTGACTTGTTGAAACACCTTGACTTGTACCCTGACTAAAGCTTTCAGAAGTTCCTAGGCTATGTCCCTGTGTTGCTCCATAGCTTGCAGATTGAGACCAGCCCTGTGATGTACCAAGAGATGAGCCAAGAGAGGCATTGCTAGATTGTCCATAGGAAGCACTCGTTCCTGAACTTGTTCCAGATGAAAGAGATGTTCCCTGAGATAATGATGAATTTGTTGATGAAGATATTCCCTGAGAAATTGAAGAGGATGTCCCATGAGATGTTCCTGTTCCAGTTGAATTGCTTTCTGATGTCCCAGTAGATGATGTTACTCCAGTAGAAGTCCCATAAGTACTTCCAATTCCTGTGGAATGTGAAATCCCTTCACTGACTCCCTGACTTGTAGATATTGAATTGGATGTACCATTGGACCAGCTTGTCCCTCCTCCTGTCGAAGATGAACTTCCACTTGATTGACCTACATTAGCACCTACAGATGATGTTTGACCATCTGACCATCCATCTGTTTTCGTCCATGACCCTCCTATGCTTGTTGACGAGTTAAAATCCACAACACCTAAGTTTAAGCCACCACCTCCTGAACCACTAACATTCAATCCTTTTGATGTAGAGTGATTGGTTGTATGGCTTTGAGAAGACCCCATGTTAACACCTGCACTCCATCCGTTATTTTTTCCATTTGACCAATTATTACTTCCACCAGTTGTAGAAGACGTTCCTGTTGAAGTTCCATATCCCATGCTTGTTCCATGGCTTTCTCCCCAGCTTTCTGAATTTGATGTACTTTGAGACACTGATGAAGAATTGGATAATGAATTCGATGTTCCAGTTGTATGAGATGTACTAGTTGATGTACTGTCATTTACGCCTTGAGAGGTACTTGAAGAAGTTCCTTGTGTTGTTCCCTCTGATAATGAAGATGTATGGCCAATAGAATTTGAGTTGCTTAAAGATGTTCCTCTTCCTAGGCTTTCGCCAAATGACTGATTAGATGATAATCCCTGATTATTTCCAAAGCTTTGTCCTGATGTAAATGATTGAGAGGTTCCCTCACTAAAGGATTCAGACGTTCCAACTGTGTGTGTCTGAGATGTACTGTAATTTTGTCCAAAGGTTTGGCTCTGCCCATTATTCCAACCCTCACTTGCTCCTAGATTTGACCCATAAACCATAGGGACACTGACCCCAAAAGTCATAGACTTTGTTCCGTTTTTTAGAGAAGCCCAATAGGTCTGTTCTTTTAATGCAGCTTCCGTCCATCTGTGAAGAACTTCAGGAGCAACCGTTGTTGCACAAACAACAAATAGATACTCATATTCATCCATTCCTAATAAAAACTCTTCAGACTGCTCTTCAGCATCCTTTTGGTCCGCAGATGTAAATATAGTTGTATTCGCACGTCCTTGAACAATCTTAGGTTCAGGTATCCCTCGCACAACCAACATATTCTTCATCTCATTCATCTTATGGAATATCCATCGTGCATCTTCTGCATCTAAATCAGTATATTCAAGAGTCTTGAAGGTTCCTGTAATCCCCTTCTCTAAACCTGCTAACTGACGGTCTGCTTCCTTTTTAGCTTCATCAATAGAGGAATTTGATACTCCTTGAACTCCATAAGCAAAAATCAATCCTTTTTTATATGGCTTTGTCACATTTGCAACAATCTGCAGATAATTAATCTGATTCATATTCCAACCTGTAATAACACCTGCATGCATATTCAAAAAGTTGCTTAATGTTAATTCTTTTTTTGGAATACGCTCTATTTTTATCATTTTAATAGCTTTAAATATACGCTCATATTTACCTGGCGATACTTCCTGCTCAAAATCAAAAAGAAGATATTGCATTTTATTGTTTTTGATAACGCTGTCAGATGCAATAATCCTGATATCATCCATATCATATGTATCATTATCTCCATACTTACTATTTACAAACTTCAGCATGGAGTTTTGAAATTTTGACACCAAATCACCTCCGCATACCATCCGTTTGGTATGCTGTCAAAAAAAGAGGATAAGGTCCTCTTGGCCCAATGTTGGTCGATTTGATTAACAATAAATTTGTTAGTGGTCCTTTCCTTGACTTTCCTATTTAACAATATTACGCTGTAACTGTTCCATTCTTTCGCGTTTTGTAACACGTCCATAGCCTCTTTTATGATAAGTGAAAATTCTCTTTATTTCATAAAAAATATGAGTTATTGGCGTAAGGATAATTATCATCTGTAGGATGACAGGGATATACCCTGCAACTGTATTCCCCATAACTGTTCCTGATGCAAGTCCAAAAGAAACCCCTAATAGACTTCCATCAATATTTGCCCAGTTTGAAATAATATAATATCCTCCAATAGCAACAACATCATATAAGAATAAGTTTCGACTAATATCTGCTAATGCCCCTTCTCTATCTCCACCTGGAACAAAAAAGTATGCAAAGAGCGTTGCAATTATCGCTGCTATAATAAGACGTATCATCCATTCCCCTACATAGGAATATAAATCACATGCATAAACTGTCGCTACAAACAGCCCTAGAAATTCAATAATTGTTTTTATTGTTTCCCATAGCTCCAGTCTGATAAACCCTGCTTCTGTTCCATAGCGGGGCGCTCTATAATCTTTTTGAATCATTCTTCTCCCTCCAAAATAATATACTAGACAACTTTGCGGTTATCATGAATAAAATGAACCTTCATTTCTCTCACCTTTAAGACAACCGTAATTCCTAAAAGTATAAATAGGAGAAGCTGCCAGCGATACATATTGCACCAATACCAGATTGTTATAAATGCATTCTGAAAAATGATAGTTATATTGCTAAATAAATACTCCATGAGCCTCACCTCCAAATAACAAAAAAAGAGTGAAATTAAGATAGTTTTTAACTTTCACTCTTGATAATTTACACTTTTATTATACATGAAATTTGCAAATGAAAGGAAAAACTACCCAATCTTCACTCTGCATTCAGCATTTGAAAAAATCTCTCTTTTCTTTAAGTGGTTCATTGTACCAATAAAAATAGTAAGCTGAGTCTTTAATCCCTTCTTAATCAAATCTGCACGATACCTTCCAACCTGATTCTTCAGCTTATCAAATGTTGGTTTATCAGGTGCAATGATATAGATAGTATCAGTGACTTTTGCAGCCTTTTGAAGCTTCTCAAAAAAGTCTCCATCCTTATGATGTGCAAGTTCGACTTCCCAATATGTCTTTTTATTTGCATCAAAGTTTGCAATGATATCAGGCACATATCGATTTCCTCCTGATACCTGAATCTGATTTGATGATGAATCTATAGAAATATTTGTATATCCTAATTCTTGCAGTATTGTAGCAGTATCTTTTATGGAATAGGCATGCTTCAAGCTGGAATGCTGTGTTTTCAATTTGTTCTTTTCTGATTTGACAGGATTTTTATAAGTCAGATGACGATATATCTCTTCTCCCAAGCCTGTTAATCCATAGAGATTAAGGTTACGTCTTAAAAATGTTGATACCAGTTCAGATTCAACAATAATATTCTCAACGAGTCCTGCCATTTGATTTTTTAGAGTTGTTTCCTGAACATCCATGCGCTTCATCACTTCATCATAGATTTGTCTTGTTTCACTGTATCCAGATTCTCCCATCACTTTTATCATTTCCTCTTGATAAATGTTTAATTTTTGAAGTTCATTTGGAATATCCCACACTTTTCCATCAATCGTGAGAATATTCTCTAGATTTTCCAGTGTATGACTTGAAGTTCGCAGATTAGGAACCGGACCTTTAAGACCACTATCTGTGTTCACGTTTTTATGATTATCTATGGCTTTTAAGGGGTTTCCTGAAGCCTCAGCATTCAACTCCTTTTCTAATTCCAAAACTCTTTTAGCAAGTTGTTTTTTCTCCTTTATCTCTTGAAAATAAAGTGTCTGTACTTCTTCTAGGCTTCTCATAAATGCAACTTTTTGCTCTAATACATTATCAATGATAAAATCTCTAAGTTCATTATCCTTCATAGATAAAATCTGGTTTTTGCCACCCAGTTGCTTCTGTGCATATTTAAAATTGCATATTTTCTTAGCAATGATTTCAAAGTTTTTACGAAGTTTCTGTGTTCTTTCCTTTTCTTTTTTATATTCATTCTCTATCTTCTTGGCTTGATTTAGAATCTGCATCTCAAAAATATCTTCACTACTCATTATTCTCACCTCCATATACATTCCTGTAAATAACTGAATTGATTTGGCTTCTTAAATACTCTAATGCATTAAGTGAAGTACTAAAATCATTATATGCACTTTCAGCCCATGCCATATAATCAGAATTTGTATAGTTTGATAGCATGGTTGTCAGCATTTTTTGTGTACTTAACGAAAATGAAATCAGATTATCATTATATGTTACCATTATTTCTGGCACTTCTGTATATCGTGAGACCTTATTCGTTTTAGCAATCAATGTTTCTTTCATTGAAGCAACCTTATTGGTAAGTGACAGAGAATTATTAGGCAATTGTGGCATTATCTGTGCTAAATCGTCCTTAAGCTCTAGACAATATTCATATAACTCATCTGAATGATTCACATATTCTCTTTCATAATGAAGGTCATAACTTACAATATATCCCTTATTTACCTCATCAAAATCTGTATTCATGTATCCTATTCCACAAGCTGCCAAAAGAAAAATACATAAGAATATTCCAAAGATTTTAGGCTTGCTGTAGTGAAATTCCTCTTTTTCATAGACATGATGTTCATTTTCATCAAGATAATTAATATCTTCACTTGAATCCCACAACTCCTCTTTTATATCTTTAGAATTTCTCTTTTTTATAAATCCAAATACTTTTTTATCCTTCTGGGCTGGGGTATTGAATGTTTCAGAATTCTCAGTTTCATTAATCTCCCAAGGATTCCACTCTTCCTCTTTTCTTTTCTTAAACATTCTCCACCTCCCTATTTATCATCACTTTTATCTTTATCTAAAAAGAGAACATTGCTTGTAATGATTTCTCTTACAATGTTAGGTATTTTCTTAACAGCTTCAACTCCACAAGCGTCACATCTAAACGGTTCAGATTGTCTGATATCTCTTTGCTGAATACTTCCTTCTATGAAAACTCTGGAATTTTTCTTTAAGTATGTCTTTGACAACTCTGCATCTTTTCCAAACGTAACAATATATGGATACTCCGCCTTTGTATCAAAGACCTTTTGATTAACAGCTAACTTATATTTACAGTAGCTTTTTCCATCTTTATCCCTATAATTCAAATCACTGCAAACATTACCTTCTAAAAAAACCTTATTGATACCTTCTGGCATATCCCCTTCAAACTTCAAGATACTAAAATCATTAAATATAACTTCTGTTCTTTCAGATTTGACTTTCTTATATTCTGTATTATAGCATTCACTACACTCCAGTTCTTTTGTTCTTAGGTAAGTCTTTGTCATTATATGAGCATTTGTTGTCAGGAAATAGTCACCTTCATTGATTTCCCTAACTGCCTTGGCAATTGCTTCATTATTATTTGTTATAACCGTTAAACGCTCTACTTTATTTAAGTCTTTTCTTAAAATTAACAAATCAATATTAAGAATATCATTATCAAAATAAACTGGAGTCTCTACAACTCCTCCTATAAATGCAATATTACTCATCACATACCTCCTCTCGATATTATTTTAAAAATAGAAAAAGAGACATTATCTGTCTCTTCAAAAACAATTTATTTGCTTTGTATTATGTATTCAATAATATCGTCATATTTAAAATATAAGGTTTTTCCAATCTGAAATCCTAGAATCTTATAATTTGACTCTCGACTTGAAAGATAGCGAAGACCCTTCTGATACTGTCGATGAAATGGCTCAAGATTATATTTCCAACATATATTTTGAACTGTTGTTATATCTGGAATCTCATCTAATATTATTGATTGCGTACATGTACTTTGCAAATAATCTAATAAATCTCTTTTCTGTATATTTTCTGTATATTTTTTGAGTGGTGATTTGTCTTCTATATTAAAAACATTATGAATAATATTCACATCAATCAGAGAATCATCACTCTTGTTGTTAAATTCCAATAAAAGTTTCATATTTTCATTAACTTTATTGAATTTCTCTGTTCTTTTCTTTTGGTAATCAAAGCTTTTTAATATTTTTAACGATAGTGGTTCAGATACTATCTCTATCGTCTTATCTTTAATATGCTTTTTTATTGTTAAAGAGCTATTGTTTTTGAATTTTTGATATAGCATATGAAGAACGTCACTGCTTAAAGAATTAAAGACCTTCTGATTCATATACATTAATTGCTCATAGCTAAATATATTCCACTTCTCTTTTGGGAATAGGCCTAGCAAAGATGAAGATAATGAAGTTCCATACATCATAAAAACATCTGGAGGAACCTGAGCAAGTTCTTCCTTATTCATTGCTAAAATTTCATAGTGTGTTTTGATATATGCTTTCATATATATCTTCCTTTCTTTTACCCCACTACAATCCCTTGTAGCTTAGACAAATTATTTTGATAATTTGTATAGGCCTGTGTTAAATCTCTAAAATCATTTTTATCTAATGCCTTTTGCATATCTGTCAATATTTCTATATTCTCTTTCATTAATGCGATTGCATTTTCCTGTGCACTTTTCATTTTTTCTACAACTCTATACTCTTTTGTTTTGATTTGAATAGAGTTTATACTTTCTTTTGCGACTTCTATTGCATCACTTAAATGACTTTTCATATCAGTTGTTGGTTTAACTGTATCCTGCAAATAGACAACTATCTGTGGCTCTATAGAAGCTCTTGTTGCCAAAGCATCATTTATCTGCTGCAATAAAACCATTCTTGAATCTGGCTCAGAAAGTACAATTGCTTTATTTTGCACCTGTTTTGCTTTTGTATAACTATAGTCTGTACATCCTACAAGCAGACTTATGGCTAAGAAACTAACAATAAGTTTTATATACTTCAAAAAAATTATCCCCTCCCGCAAATGCGACAAGCAATCTTTCTTTGATAAATTAGCAATTATTTAGATTTTTAATCCTTTATTAGAAAGTCGCTCTTTTATATATTCTATCACATCTTCATAAAAATATGAAAATGTGCGTGCACTCAGTTCTAGTCTTGGAACTTTTGTTTCATATGGTCCTTGATATTCAAAAATATAAATAATTTCTTTTAGAACCTGTTTATTATCATACCCTATTTCCTTGAAAACTCTTTGGCGAACCTCTCTTAATGGCATGAATACTTCCAGATTCTCAAATACTCTATATGAATACTTTTCATTGAGCCATGCAACAACCTTTTGATAATCGTAAACATCTGTACATCCTTCAATCAGATTGTTGTTAAGCCCCTTATAGTTTTTTAAGATTTTCTGTATATTGCCTTTATAAGTATAGATTATATCTGGATTGAGAAATTGACAGATATCATGAGCTGAAATTCTATTAACATCCTCATAGAATTTTGTTGGTTTGAGATTTGAAAAGTTTTTTGATAATAAAATGCGTGAATGATACTGCTTTGTTAACCATTCATGAAAATCCACACCCTTAACCATAATAGGGATTTTTCTAGCTTCTAAATAGTCTTTTGTAAGGTGACTATAATCTCTATCTAACCAACGCTTAAAGATAGTGATAGGTATATATTGGAGATTTATGGGGTTCGCATTCAGGATATAAATTTGCTCCTCAGTCATATTATTAAAAACGAAATCTGGTAAAAGATAGAACCTTTTAGACAGGAGTGTAAATATGATTGGATGAATGCTCTTTATATCTTCAGGAGATAAATCAAAGAAATTCCAAAAATATGCCATTTTGTAATTATACTGAACAAAAACCTCAAATGGCACTGTGTCTAGAACCTGTTTATAAAAATTTATTTCAAATTCTGATGCTTTTTCATCATAATGAAGAGCAATTGTATTTAATTCCTTTTTATCTACGCTCATAAAGAATTCCTTTCTGTATATTCATGTTAGCAAATAAGCAAATATTTACTATACATATATCATATAATAAGGTTTTAGTCAATTATTATCATTGTTTTTGAATGGGAAACTTTATAAACAGATTCCTTAACTAAAATATTACTCTACCATGAACCTTTTCTTTTTAAAGGTGAAAGAGATTCAAAACATAGACAATTATGATAGATTTGTAAGTCAATCTACAGATATCACAACAGATGGTATACCTTCATATCCCTATCAAATAAAAACAGGAATTTTTGCAGGTGGCTGCCATAGCCAGATTGTTAATGGATTAAACATAGGAATAAATTGGACTATTGATGAATTAATATTGAAAGCCAGAACTTTAATGGAGGTTTCCAGGAAGTTAGAGGAAGCTTTCTCACTCTATAGTGCAGTTGGTAACGATATACATATTGTATCATTAGATTCTCATGGGAAGATGAGGAGATATATAAATGAGAAGAAAATAGAAAATAATATAAATAGAGAGCAGGAAAATCTATAATAGATTATCTCTGCTCTTGTTTTTTTAATATAATTAGAAATGCTTATCAAATTTGTATTCTTTATATCCTAATGATGCTTTTCTTGTTGCTTTTTTTGCTTTAGCTATTTTTGTAGTCTTTGGGGGCATCTTTGTTATCATATTCATCAACTCTTTATTTGGTTTATATAGCATTTTTTCATATTCTATTTGTGGTGCAAAACTACGACCTATATAAAAATGGTACTGCAGTCTTGTTATAAGTATCTTATTAACATTGATATGTAATTTTTTAGCCAATAGCGGAACATTTTCTCTGCATATATGGCAAACAATGTAAGCTTCTTTATGCAATAATCCACAAATGGGGCATTTTTCTAGTTGTTCGTTATCTTTTTTGATTTGTAATACTTCATTTGTATCGTATTTGGTTAATGGTCTCATAATATCTCCTCTATTTTTTTATCTATTTTTGTTTTATAATCCTGTTTATCAAATATTTCAGCATTAATTTCTATATATTTATATCCCTTTGATAAAGCAAAATCTTTTTTAAACCTATCAATTTCCTGTCTTTTTATAAATTCCTCACGAGTTTTATGAAAGTATGGTATATACACATAATGTTGTCTCCCATGTATCTCTACAATGCAATTCTCATTAATCAGTTCAAAATCATAAGGTAAAATGCGTCCTGTTTCTGGATTAATACACTTTAATGTTTTGAACTCTCTATGATATTGCATATTTTTTTCTATCAAATATTCTTCAAATAAAGATTCACCTTTAGAATCTAACTCAGGACAGTTATGCCCTAATCCTTTTTGAATATCGTCATAAGTCTGAATAATAATTCTTTTACATTTTAAACACTTATAGGTGATTTTTGGGTTTAAAATATCTCCTTCAGCATTAAGGAACAATTTATCTGTACATTTAGACATTAATTTGTTCACATAAAAAGGAACTTTATCGCTCTTTGTTAATTTAACCTTTGCTGTATTTCTTACACCATAGCTTTTATGTCCTTTTCGTGTTGAACAGTTTCTACACACAGCAAAAATATTATCTTTATCAATTGTTTTATCTGCAAATATTTGCTTACAGCGTATACAAATGTGTTGATTGCTAGAAAGGGTTCTTATTGGTGGGCCTTTACGTATCTTTTCTTCAATTAAAAATCTTGTTTTAAAATAATTAGACTTATTATTTATAAGTGTTTGTAATGTAACCTTATCCATTGAAGAATACTCATCATATAATTGTTTCACTACATCAAGTGATATACAATTATCTTCTACTGAGTATAACTGACAAAGAAAAAAGAGTAAATCTTGGCATTCCTGACAAATAATGTATTCTGATGAGTGTTTTCTCTTACAGATAGGACAACAACATTCACTTTTAGTGCTTTTTATATTAAGTAATTCTCTAGTGTTATATGTTTTATATCTCTTCATCCTTATAACCTCTTAAAATCTCTTAACCTCTCTAAATTCTATATAAAATCTATGAATAAAATTATTTTATCTTTTATTTTAGAATTTACTGTTAAGAATTCAAATAAATATTTAAATCACTCAATCTCATAAAATGGGATACAATCAACTCCAGAGAGAGCTGGAAACAGGAGCGAATTCTTACCAGAAGTTACAATCACCCCACCCAGAATAATTAAAAAATTATTCTTAGAAATATGGAAGGAAAGAAAAAAAGTTGGAAAATCCCAACTCCATCAGTCGCAGTATAACTATCGCTATTTTCTATTTGACTATCACAAGATTTATCTCGTGTGCTCAATGTACCCTTGCAGCCTAAAAGGCTAAGTCATCCCGATTAAAAAATCACATCGTCCTATGAAATTAAATAAATTTAATTTCTCCGCTATTTTGGAAATTGCAGTATCCTGGGCAGAAGCCACCCATTCATTATCTAGATGCAACAACACTTTTAAATCCTTATCTACCACGGTCATTGGCCATTTATGGTTTTACGAACTCAAATTTAAACGTGCACAAACATAACTAGAATATTAGCATCTACTTTGGTGATAACCAGCTTATGATATATTAGGAGGCTAGTTGTGCTGTGATTTCAAATTGACGCCACACACTAAAAATCACCAAGGCTGATGAAACCTTATTATCATTTTCTATATCGCAAATCATATAAACCTCCTCTCCTGCGATAATAGTAAGAAAACATCTTTGGCATGATAAACCTTTGTGTAATTGTATAAAAGAAAAAGGACTCCATAAGAAGCCCAAGAAAAGACAATAAAGAATTAGATAGATAAGCGAAATATTGTATTGTCTTCTCCTTTCTCATGTAGGTGTATTATACCATATTTTTGATATTTTCTCAATCAAATTTTTACTCAATTTAAATGCTTTGCAATTTGATTATTTTAGTCTTTTTAAGGTTTCAACTGAGCAACTATATACTTGCCTAAAACATTGTTCTAGTTGTTTATTATTGATAAAATTAATAAATTGTCCATGATTGCAAAGCTCTATTAATTTTCCATCATATGAATTTAAAACAAAATCTTCATCTTTAAAAGAATAAATCCCTATTAGAAGTTTAGAAGAGATAGGATAGAATACACATGTCTTATGACTCGTAACACCATTCTTAAAAGGGGTAACATCTAGAGATTCAGCATTCATAATCATCACTGGATTATCACTTGTTACAAATTCTGAGTTATCAACAATTTTATATACTATCCAATTTCTATTTATTAAATATTGAGCTATATTGGCAACTCTTAAATTATCAATATTTGTTTTCATTACGATTTCTCTAAATAGAGATTCATCATTTTGATAACTGTCTAATATATCATAATAATCATCACTATTTATTTCTTCATACTTCTGAATATCTTTTCCAAATAGTTCTGGAACATTTTTCACAAAGATATCCTTTTCATAATTTCTGCTATGAATACCTCTTAGAAATTGTATAGTTATTATCATTGAAAAATAATTTTTATCCATACTGTTAATAACCTGACTTTTATTGACGATTAAACAATTTTCACATTTTCCCCTTAATGACTTAAATAAATCAGCCATAATGGGTTCTATTGCCTGTCCATAATACTTTTCCCACATATATTTATCTGGCATTGTACTCACTGTATAAAATTCTTTTTCAACTGCAATATTTGATATATTTGACAAGAATATATTTCTGCTTGTCTTATCAATTACATTTACCTTATACTGATTATTTTTCTTAAATGCAAAGTTTTTTAAATAAGTTTGTGGAACATAATGGTGTCTCTTTGGTTCAGTCATATCACTTTCTCCTATTATATAAATAATTAAAAACAAAGACTTTTAATTAATAGTTTCACTTTTTATTTGATTTCTTTTTATAGATTTTTAGCAATCTATTAAAACCTCCATATAATTTAAGAAGGATTTATAATTTCTGCAGAAACTACAAACCCTTCTAATGTTTGGTTTTATCGTTGCTTGCCAACCATATGCGCCCGAAGTCATACATGCATTTCAAGTTGATACGAGCCAAACCTCATGGTATATTTCAACCTTTATATTGTTTACATTCTATTAATATACTATATTTTGTAAGCTACAATAATATCTTTCTTATATAATTTATTATATCAGCATAATACTTTACTATTTGATATTGTTAACTACATCACTAAAATGATTATTAATATATTCAGCAATTTTCTGAGGATTATCATATGTAGAATCTAGTTTTAATTTATTTTCAACTAATTTTCCATTCACAAAAACTTGAATTGTATTTTTACCATACATACCAACTTTTATTGATAATCCTTCATTCAAGATGTTATTAATATTAGTTTTAAGTTTTTTATAATCTATTTTTTTCACAGAATTTAACTTTATGCTTTTCTTAAGATGATTATTTGTAGCATTTCTTGGCGATTCAATAATATAATCTATATCATTAATATATTTTCCAATATCTCGTCTTTTGATTTGAGATAGATGAAAATTTATTACTTTTTTATATGTAAATCTGCTTATTTCTTTTTTACTGGAAGCATGAATTATAGAAGCAAAAGAAAACATGTCATCTAAATCGTGCCCTTTAATGCCTAATACATTTACGTATTCTTTTAATTCTTCATTATGATGATAATCTATATCCAAAGGTTTTAATGTATTTTCTTCATCCAAAGAATACATTCTTACATTTATTTTATTAATTAAACTATCAAATAGATTAATAAAATAAATGTTTTTATAAAAAATCTTTTTTTGATTTTGATTAAGATTTATAAAATCATCAATATCTATTAAATCGTATATATTTAATTCTTTTTTTAAACACTTTTTATAAAACTCGTTCGTATTCATATGAGAAATATTAATATTGGTCGTATATTGCTTACCCACCAGATGTGCAAAATTGTATTCCATTGTTTCAACTAACAATGTCCCTCTTTTTCCAGTAAAAGCAAAAAAATAAGGTAGAATATTTGTTTTAAAGTATAATGCATTTTCATAAAGTAAATTGTCATTCATATATTTTCCCCTAAAAAAAGGAACACAATGTATGTGTTCCCTGATTGGAACCTCCTCATCGGGAGGTCGTAGTCCACATTATTTTAGTAGCCCGTGGGTCAGGCTTAGGAGCCAATCGCCTTCCTGTGGTTCATTTATTAAACTCAGGTTCTTATGTCACTGTTTTAATAAATAGTAGAATCGTTAGGACCAACTATCTACCACACCCTAATAATATTGCTGTCCTTATCTTATTGTTGGCATTTCTGCCTATTCATATACTATGTTTTGCAAGAAGAATAATACCTTTCTTACACTATTAATTATATCATAAGTTTTTAATAAATCAACAGATTATGTTAAAGCATTGTTGAAATTTAGCGTAAACACCTTTTTGTAGACTTTAATATATGATATGATTAAACTATAAATTTTATAAAAACACAAGGAGAACTTATGCTAGAATATACAATTCAAGACCATGAAGTCATAAGAAATCAGTTTGAAGTCAATCAAAATAATGAGCAAGTTAATGAGAATTTAGAATTAGATATTTCAGGAGAAATAGCTGTTCCTACATATGATAATAATTCAAATGATATCCAAGTAAATATAATATTAACTTTAGGCAATGACGAAACTAGATTCAAGTTTCTGATTGAAACAGTAACAATCATTTCTCTATTGAATCAAGTGAGTGATATTGAACAGAATTGCTCAGATATAGCCATACAAAAAACCATTGAAACGTCTAATCAAATTCTTAAAATATACAACTTTAATGATATAACAATTCCTTTGCCAGAAACTGCGTCCGAAATTTTTGAATCTTAAAATAAATTTAATAAAGAAAAGAGACTATCAACTCTTATTTTGATGTATTAGATAATTTTTCTCTTAAAATTATAAAAGGTTATCAAAAATTAGTAATAAAAATCAATTTTTAAAACTTTTTCTAGCATATATTGATATTGTTTGCTCCTCAAGCTTGGCTGATGTATAATCTGTTAACTTTTCAAGAGGTTCATTTCTCCATGAATCACCCTCTGATGTCACTAATCCTAATTTATTATTTAATTTTTCCCTTTCTCCAGGAACAATATTACCATATACTATCGAATAGGTTACCAAAAACTTTCGGTTTTCAACAATATTAAAAAACGTATTTACATATTTTTCTGTACAAAGCAATCCACAAATACCTTCAATTTCTGTATACTCAACATACTCTTTCCCATCTTTAATGTACAATCTGTGTTTTTCCCAATCTACTTTAAAATGCATTTCCAACATTTTTTTGTTTTCTTCTTTAACAATCATAAATCCATAAACAATTAATTCTTCAATTTTTTTCTTTTCAAACTCTTCTACATAACTTAGTATCTCGTCTTCATCCATTTTCATATTTTGTAAAATCAATTGGAAATTTGCTGATAATAAACTCATTCTTGTCTTTGATAATGTTTGAGATGATGTTTTTGCGTAAGTGGCCATAATATCCTATTGTACATAATTTTTACTTATGTCCCTTTCTTTGTTTAATAATAATTTTGCGGCATCTAAAACTTCGTTAAATGATGGATAGAACACTAATTTAGTATTGTTCTCCCCATTCATTTTATTTTCCCAAATTTTTTCATCCAATAAGCTTAAATACAATTGTTTATAAAAAGCTACTGAAGGACAAGACATATTGTTTTTTGAGGCATATTTATTTAACTGCGATACAATTTGTTCACATTCCGTTTCAGAAAAAGGAAAGATTGTAGACACAATTAGACTCTTTTCATGTAAGGTAGGGTTCCAAATACAATATGCCATTCTACCATGCCTTGTTAATGGAGAATAAATTTTTGTAAAATCATTCCCTGTAAAAATAATAGGTATGTATTCTTCTCTTGCTGTACTTTCTGTTAAATTCATTAAAAATTGAATAATTAATTGAGTGTTTATTGTATATTGGTATAGTGGTCCCCAATTGCCTATAAGTGTATCAATATCATCTATAATAATGACTTGCCTTTGTCTAGTTCTTTGATATGTTGAAATAGCTGCTAAATATCGTTTTTCAATATTTTTAATCGGATTCCCCGCTTCCGCATCTTCAAACATATCTGCTGTCATATCTACTATTCCATACCCTTCTGATTCTAAGTATTTTCTACATTGAAAAGTTTTCCCTTCACCGGAAGGACCAAAGATACCAAGGATAAGAGGACAAGCAATTTCTGATTCATAAATTTTAAATACGTGGGTATATACAGCTTTTTGAATTTCTTTTGAAATATAAATATTCCTATTCATTTAATAAAGCCCCCTTGATTCATAATTTTTTACAATCATTTCAACTGATTCAAAATCATTCTTCACATCTTCAAAAAATGTTTCTATTGGAAATAGAATTTCACAAACCTTTTTTTCCTCAAATTCTACTCTCAAATTATCTTCAAGGACTCTTGAATCAAGAGACTTTTTCACATATAACGTTTCTTCATCATTTATATGTTTTGATTTAAGAAGTTTTAATAAATTTAAACATTCTAAATAGGTATTGGTCATTAGGTCTAATGCATTATTAATATCTATATCAGGATTTACTTCATTAAGTTCTGATTTCAGTTCTGCAAAAATATCCTGTTTAATACTTTCTCTTTTCCGATATTCTCTGCTCCTTTTCCAATCTTTAGCATATTGAATACCCCATTCAATTAAATGTTCAATAAAAACTGAAGTTACTGCAGTTGTTGCTACTGTTGTAAAATCTTTTATATCCATTTTCATTTTCTCCTTTCCTTACTTAAACTAATAAATGATAAAATTCTACATTCCATATATTTATAATATCACTCTTAATACAAAAGTAAAGATAATGATAAAAATCTAAAAAATTAAAAAACATCTATTCCCTATAGGATTAGATGTTTTGACTATAACAGCCCCTATTGCCCCAAAACAGTATATTTAATTCATCAAATCGAATAACAATTGCTCTAGTTGATACTCCAAAATCGTTTGCCATTGTCTCTACTAAATCAAAATTACTCATACCAGCTTTTTGATATTGATTATACTTTTCTAAGAAAAGATTTCTAGGAAGTAATAGACAAGCAGCAAAATAACATGCTCGACTTTCTTTTATAGAAAAAACGTCATCTGTTCTATATGTAGCATTTAAATATTTTTTTCCAGTTTTATCATTGTAATCAAACAGATAATGACCTATTTCATGGGCAACTGTAAACCTTCTATGACCAACGTTTTCATCTCTATTAATTTTCATTATTTTTGCAAACTTGTATTTTTTTATATTTTCATTAGAAATTGAAATAAACCCAGAAACTAATTTGTCTTTAAATGAACTTGTAAAAACCTGAAATCCCATATCTGTTGCTATTTTTATAATTTCTACTTTACCATCCTGATTATAGTATTCTAAGATTTCATTTGCAATTTCTTCTATTTTTTTCTTATCTTCTTCTATTTCAATATTGTAATTTGTAATTTCATCAAACTTGTTTTTTATTTTATCTACTATAGGACACATCCAAATCATTCCTCTCTCCTCCGTCACTTCACTCTATCATATGAAACTCTATACTATGTCTTTTAAATATAAAGACACCTACAGTCTAGTCTAACTAATCGTATAATATTTACATCTTTATTTTACCATTTTAAAAAAAGTTGTGTATATACTACATATAAGTCCAATATAAAAAGACATATCTTATAATATGCCTTCTTACTTAAAAATCTTTTCTTTTACTATTATGATAATCTTTTAAATCTCTTATTAATTCAAAATATAAATTATCTTCTTCTCTATTAAATAAATATCTTGCTATTATTTTAGGAAGAATAATTATTCCTGTTGCTAGTTCAACAACTGAAGCTATTGTAGATAAAGCAAAAGCGTAACTATTTGAATTATTACAAAAAACGAATACTATTATAAGTGGGCTAATTGTTAAAATAATGAGTAATCCCATTATAATATAGAAAAAAACTATTTTTAATTTTTGTTTTAATATCTCTCTTGACTCTAGAATATCAAAAGATTTGATAAGTTTTTCATTTAATAGTTTATCTGTTTCACCAAATGTTTGCATTAAATATTGATTCAAGATTTCTAAATTTATACCAACTTTATTCAAGACCTTATTTGGAACATTAAATCCCTCTATGGGTATTTCTTTGGCTTTTTCTTTTTTCTCTTTACTTTTTGTATCAATAACAGGTTGACTTTCATCTTTATCTATTTCTTTAATATTTTTGCGTTCTATCTCTAAAAGCTGTTTCTTTAAGGTCTCAAAACCCAATTCATTTTTAATTGCCATGATTTTATTTAATTCCTATTAATATCATTTTCAAGTTTTAAATATTTTATTCTAGCATCAATAACAGCTAATGATACATCAAAAACTTCAGACAACGCTTTTTTTGTTTCTTGTAAGGATTTTTCTTTCATTGCTGTTTTAAATAAAGCAGTAAAAGTATTTCTTGGGAGTAAAATTTCTCCAGCTAAAGTATTAGCTTCAACCTCTTTATCATCATCTATATATTCATCTTCATCATCTAATCTATAGAAATCCAAAAAACCTTTATTCGCATCAATCTCATTAGCATGTAAAATGCTATGTGATAATTCATGAGCAAGTGTAAAAGATATTTTATGTTTAGTAGCTCTCTTGCCTTGATATGTAGAATTATAAAAAATTTCAATATTATCTTTTTCTACATGTACCATTCCCTGAACTCCAACCTTTATATTATTTTGTTTAAGTTCTGCTTCAGATTGTGTAAATTCTTTTTCATTAAATGGAATACCAAGTCTATCTAGAATTACTTCAATCTTTACTGGGATATCATTCCATTCAACTTTTTTCATTAAATTCGCACTCGTCTTCTCATAATCACCCAAAACATATAGACTTCTTAATTCATCTAACTTCTTACACATATAATTCACCTCACATACACCTCCGCTATGATAATAATATCTAGCAGGCTCAAATTTTGACGCTTCTTGATTGTATTCAATTAAATAAATAAAAAACGATACCTGTTAATGGTATCACCTCATCATAATTCTACACTATTCATTCTTTTTTTGTTCAGATTGAACTCAAATTAGATGAGGATTTACCCCAAAAATGGTCATTTTTCACTATTTTCTTATCAATTCAACTCAATTTTAGCACACCTTACCCAAAGATTCAATTTTTTTAGTCGTTTTTCTCCCTTTTAGGTTCGTTTTCATCCTTTTTTGTATTAAAAGTATACTTTTACTCCTTTTTTGCCCCTTTTTGTCTAAATTTGGTCTGTTAACAAAAAAAGAGAAAGAGTGATGTCTTTCTCTATTTCTTCCTATACTTATCAATATCATAGAGGTGAACCATTTTCGGAACTCTTACTGTTCCCACTCTGCCATCCTCATCTTTGGCATCAATTTCTATATGTATCATTGGCGAGTTCTCTTTATCTCCTATAGATGAATGTCCTCCATTGCCTGAATTGTTGCTGTTTCCATTATTTCCATTGTTATTTCCGTTTCCACCATTATTGTTATTGTTTCCATTTCCACCTGGATTATTGCTGTCACCGCCATTAGGCTTATCGCCTCCGTTATTTCCTCCATTGTTATTGTTATTTCCATTATTGCTTCCGCCACTTCCATCCTTAGGCGGATTCCCTACATCTGGTGCATAATAATGTGAATCAACTATATCAGTATAGAATTTGTATTTAATAGGAAGCATAGCATATATATTTGTGCCAGATTTTCCACTGCTCACATTTGTTGAGAATGTCCAGCCATAGCTTCCTTCATCTGTTACAGATGCTGAGCCTTTGTGATAGTATGGATTAATGTTATACCAGAATCCCGTATTCCTTGTTTTTATCTTCTGACTTGAGACATTTGATTTTGGAGTCAGGTAGAAGTTTCCATATTTTTGAATCTCTGAAGCATATGCATTTGTTGCAACAACTGTCTGAGCAATTTGCTGCTTTGATGTATGTGACTCTGTTTCGTAGGAATAAGATTTCGTTTCTGTTGTTACTGCTATATAAACAAGATTAGGATTGACTTTATCTGATGTATCTCCACCAATAGCAATCTGAACTCTATAAATAGTGCTTCCACCACCAAATGTTCCAGTATAGTTCATTTCATATTTACTCCCATCATCAAAATGGTCGTTATAGCTATTCTTAAGTGCTTTTTCTATTACTTTGGCTTCTGTATCAGTTAATGATAAATCAAAACGTTGATGTAATCTTATCTTTATAACATTAGCCATTTCACTAGAAGTCCTTGAAGGCCCCCAGCCTTGTGTATCAGGAGATGTTTTTTTTGTATATTGAAATGAATCTCTCTTCTTTTTTATACTTTCTTTTCTTACTTTCTCAGTCCAGTTGAATGTTCTATACCCCTTGACTGTGACCTTTGAGTATTTTGGGTCACCCATAATATCATAGAATCCAACTTCGTCAACCCACCAGTCTAATTTTGATGATGATGTATCTGTCGGAAAGGTATAATTACCATCCTTAGGGAACTTTCCCTTATTAATCTTCTTGATGGCATTGATGTATTTTTCATCTACTTTCCATGAGTCTATCTTCTTTTGTGTAAATCCCTTATAGCTTCCGCTTCCTACGCCTTTTCCTGAATTTGCAGATTTACTGATGCTTCCGCCCTTTGCAGCCTTTTTCCATGCTGTCCAGTGATAGCTGCTGATATCCTTTAGCCCAGACAGCTGTGTGGAATAATTGACATTGACATTCTGTAGTGTTGATTCGCTGGACTGCTGATATATCTTATCAAAGGCCTTTTTCTCCTCTGATGTCAGATTACTATATGACGAAGGCATACTGGCTGCAGATACTGATTTCACATTTGGAAAAACCAAAGTTCCAATAAGCATTAAAAATAAAATTTTACGTATTTTAATCACCTCTCGCACAGTTGTGCGAATTATTACTATTATATTGTATCATGAATAACAATTCTTATATAAAATGAAAATTATCTAATAAAAGTGTCATTAAGAAAATTGTTTATGATATAATAGAAAGGTAAAAGAAAACCCACTAAAAGAAGTGGGAAAGAATTTTTACAATAAGCAGAATTATTTCAAGAACTTCTTTGGTGCGCATTTGTTTATCTGCTTTTTTCTTTTTTATGTTTTTATATTTAGAGGCCAATGCCTCACCTCCGAGGGAAAACAACACCCTCGGATTTATTTTAACTTGTTTTATTCATAAAACAAGTATAACTTGAGTTATCTTAATAAAAAAGGACCCTACTGAAATATTTCTACATTTATAGGTACCCCTACAGAGTTATACTTGTAGTCTAAATCAAGAATTTCCACTATTTTAGAAATCTGTTTTTGAATTATATTTTGATATTCTTGTATTGGAGCATCCCAGTATTTTGGAATTTGAGTATATATTTCTCGATATGTTTCATCTCCACCACAGATTGTAATGTATTCATAATTTTTATCTGTGTATTCTTGGGTTTCCTTATTTGTATTAATAGTGAGTTTCCTAAGATATTGCCCTTTATTATCTTTACTACCAATAATAAAATTATAAATACCATCACTGTACTCTGGCTTGGAATAAAGTAATTTTATAAATAAGCATTCAAAAAAATCTTTATATGTCATATTTTCATCTAGATACTTTTCTATGTAATCCTCTAAATTTATTTTAAACTGAGCTGAAAACAATTCATTGTTTCCATATGTAACAAATATAAAATGACTATTCTTAAAAATCTTCCTTATTTTTCCTCTTTGAACATCTTCTTCATGATGACCATCTTTAAATGTTATTGTTGCTTTACTATCTGCGAAACCAATGATTCCCTCTTTTGTGTTGTGAAGCCCAACAAAACTCATGTTACTCATATCCTTTCTTTGACAGCTTGATTGACTTATTGTCATTATTTCATCTCCAGCAGAATCTTACTGCTATTTTTTTCTATTTACATTATAACAAAAAAATCAGCATTTACTGCTGATTTTTTAGTATATTCTTTATTCTATCTATATCTGCACCATTTAATGCATTTTCCTTGCCAGATGATACAATTTTATGTATAAGACTTCTTTCATCAAGAAAAATCTTCTCTGAACTGACATAGCATTGACTTTCTAGAATATAAACATATGAATCAATCCAGCAGTTAATATTATTTTCTTTTAATATTTGTGAAAGAATATATGTCTGTCTCTTTGCCTGCTTTAATGGATTTTTGATTGATGAAGTATATTCTTTTCCCTGATTGGATGTTTTTGTAAAACTCCACTCACTATCTTCTTCTTTCCCTCTAAGAGTTCCTTTATAGCTTTTTGTTTCAACTATAACAATTCCCTTTGGGCTTAAAATAAGATTATCAATTTCTGCCACCTTATCTTCATACTTAATAGATACATTAGATAAAATAGTATAATCTGCGGGTAATTTTAAGAGAGTTTTTTGAGTGGCTCTTTCGCCCTTCAATCCTGATTTTAGAATTCTATAACGTTTTTGACAAAAAGCAAATACAACAGCTGAAATCATAAAAATTGCAAACAATGGTGCAAATCCACTAAATAAATTAATATTTTCATTTATAGCATTTGAAAAAGCTACATAGTCATCAAATAATTTAGCTGTCTGCGTTTGTTTATAAAACATGAATACAAAATATAAAAAATATGAAACCACACCACATATACTTAAAACCATACCCCAAAAATAATATTTTATTTTCTTCTCATTATCAATTAAGAGTTTTGTCTTATAATTTGATGAAACAAACTTTACCCCTACCCCTATACAAATAATTGAAACAAATAAAATAATAAGATATTTCATAAAAATTCCCTCCTTGTTATTATTGTACAGCAATATGTTAAAAATTGGTAGTATTTGTCGATATAAACTTTTATTCTAAGAGTTTAAATGATATAATATTGAAAAACAAATAATCCAAAGGAGCATAAAGAATGAAAAGAAATATTGGAATTTTATTAATTTGTATTGGTTGTTTAGGAACACTCTACTCTGGATTTCATATGATAAATAACCAAGATTCTTCAGACAATAAGACTAATAACATGCAGAACAAATTTAATGAACAGGCTGAAAATATTAAAAAACAGCAGCAGGAAGTTCAGAAAGAATATGATAAGAAAAAAGCTGAATTTGAAAAGCAGAAAAAGGAAATTGAAAAAAAGTCAAAGCAGATTCAATCAGAAGTTGAAAAGCAGAAAGAAGAGACAAATCAAAAAGTCAATGAAATCCAAAAAGAGATTGAAAATTCCGAAAACGCACAAAAACAGGTTCGAGACAATATGGCTGATGTATTAGATAAGTTAGAGGATTAAATATAATAAATCTAAAAAAGTAATAATAAAATATTAGATTTAATATAGTTCTCTTTATTCAAGAGTAGTAATAAATTACAAATAGTAAAACATTGTCATAATATTATAGAAATGGAGTATTTTTATGGATAATCAAAAGAAAATAAAATATTATTTTTGAGGTATGGTTTTAAGTATATGTGGAGTTGCTTCCTTTTTTGGATACCTCCTATTTCTAGCCTTAAGACCTAATCAGCCCTCTAGTCTATTTGGGAATTTACTTGCTTTTTCAAAGGCAGTACAAGAAGAAATTAACTTATCTAATTATCTCTTCCCTTTATTTGTTGTTTGTATCATCTCTTTTGCCATCTTTCAATACTGCTTCAAACACTATAAAATTCTTAAAACTGGATTACAAGGAGAAAAAATGACCCAAAATATTCTTAAAACACTCCCTAATTCCTATCAAATCATAAGCAATATCACTATTGAATTTGAAGGAAAAAGAAGTGAAATTGATAATCTTATTTTAAGTCCCCGCAGGATTGTAATAATTGAGACAAAGAATTATAAGGGGATTCTTGAGGGAAGTGTAGATGATATTGATTGGAAGTATACTAAAACTTCGGCTCAAGGAAACAACTATACAACAACAGTCAAAAATCCTTTAAAGCAAGTCAAAAGACAAACATATATTCTTTCACAAATATTAAAAGAAAACAATATTAACTGCTGGATTGATGGATACTTATTTCTACATAATGCTAAATCTTATATTGATTCCGATAGTATACTCCTAAATGAAACAAGCCTAACCCATAAGATTACATCATCTGGTAAAGATAATGCTCTTAGAGTTGAGGATATTCAAAGAATTAAAGAGATATTAAAGATTAACAATTAAATCAAGTATGAGATAATAAATAAAGTTTATTTTCGACCTCTCGCACCACTTAGATATATACCATGCCCAGCATACTAGATAGAAAAAAGGAACAGTTGTTCCCTTTTTTTGTTTTTATTAAATTTTTAGCTTATTCTTTACTTTAACAAGTTAAAGAATATTTCTAGAGTATTATTTAACCAGTTACAAGGAGGACGAAATAGCATGTTCAAAATTTCTAATAAAAAAGGAAATTTAGACATAGAATAATATATGGAGAGAAGTGTATGCCAAATTATAACTTACCAGACATTTATACTTTAGTGGCTGTTTGGTTAATTTGGAGACAATTAAATCTAACCCTAGACTATATTTGTATTTTCTTAAATAAGAAAAAAGTATAGCCACGCAGACCCATTTCATAACCAAGTATTTACCACGATTTGGGTCCTGCAGCTTATTAATAAATATTACAGAAAGACGTTTCTGAAATAATATTTATTAAAAGCATTCTCTGTCTAAATTGTAACGAAAAAAAAGAGGGTAACCACTCCCTCATTTTTTTATATTCTCTGTCCATTAATATAATACCATATTTTTATTCAAAGTCAATTTATTATCTATTAATATATTTCCTTTTTTATTGATTAGCAGTCCTTATAGTCCTGCATTAAATAGTTTATTTAACTTATCAATACAGCCACCATTATCAATTCTGCATCTTTTTTGGATATCATCAAATCCGTTGTACTTGATTAATTTATAGCCATCATGATATTCTGATTTTTCATTGCTTAATAGTTTGCTGAGCCACACTTCTCGGCTATCTTCATCATAACCGGGAACAATAAGACAGCTTTGCATATAATCATAATCTGTCTTAATATCTGTAACCTTTTCAAAATCAACCTTATCTGGACATACAAATTCTCCTAATCCCGTAAAAACACCCTTTTCATTAAAACTACCGATTCCTCCACCACTAGAGAAGCCGGTGTCAAGAACGCCTCTAATTCCAGATGAAAGTAATTCACTTTCAGTATCTGCTATTTCAAGATTTAAATGGTCATCATGCAATTCCTTATTTGACATATTCTTATATTTATCACCATATTTTTCAATTAACTTTGTTTTTACATCTTCCATATACACATAATCAAAACGAGCACAACTCACAATCTTATCATTTTTAACATAGAGCATTAACCCATCCCAAGTGTTCTTTCCGTTTTCATCCAACTTTGTTAATGAATAGACTCCATTATATTTATTATTTCTTTTTGTCTTCACCTTATATGATGTGTCGTTTTGAGCACTGCTTGTCTTATAATTTGCATATAGCTTATATCCGCCAAAACAAACTGCGATAATACAAATCAATGCAATGATATCCTTTAAGAAATCTTTTCCATCTTTTTTTAATTTTTCCTTTCTCATTTTTGTTAACCTCCATATATAAAGAGGATAAAATCATATCCTCACATCGTTTACTTTAACAAGTTTATTATATCATACTGAAGATGGAATTGCTATATGATGGTTAGTAGTTCAGCACTGAAGTGTTAATTTAGTGTTACTGTTCAGTGCTATTAGTGGTTATAGTTATAATTTAGAGTTTTAGGAAGCTATGAAGATATCTATTCTCATATATTCTTACATGAGACTATATTATTTGAATGAATAAGTTTTCCTTGTCGATTTATTTGTGCCCACTGTATAGGTCCACCAACTTTTCTCTCGTCTATTGGTAACTTTGATTCTAATTTACTATATTTTTTTATGATTTTAAATACTTTTTCTTTTATAAATAATATTTTTACTGTCTTGAAGAATTTAGTATTTATCTCATACCAATACGTGCCAAAAGATGTAAAATTCAGATTTATACGCTCTGTCAATTCATAACTGTATGCTCCCGAAGTATTTTTCACAATTTCAAATGCTCTGCTTATTATAGTTTGATTTGTTACATCATAATAAACAATAAAATATTGTACTACTTTTTCATAATCATTATTCAATCTCATATCATTAATAAACTTATACGATTTTTCCAACAATTCGTGTAAACATTCTTGAAAATTATAACCATTATATCTCTGAACAAATGCATTCATAAAATCTAGGATATTTACAATATCTCCATTATCATATGTAGCAGAATTTTCTCCAGCACTCGATAAAATACATGGGAATTTTTTATTAATGGTAATTTTTTGAATCATATGATTATGGATTGAACTTGTATTCCATGAGTCACTAGCTACTAATGTTTTATACTTATTTCTAGCATGTATTAAACAGGTCATTCTTCTTCTATCCCTTCTTATACTATTATAACTCATTGAAATGGGCTTATTGTTTCTATAACTATTACTTCTGATAAAAATCATCTCCAGCAGTTGACTGCTATACATATATTATATCAAAATATAATTTCATTTTATCCCCAATTTCTTTGATATGATTTGATTGCTATTATTATTACAACTTATAATAAGTGGAGACCCGATAATTCTCTTGCTATCAATATCTACTGAAGTAACCCAAACTATTAATTCGACAGAAAATTCCTCATTCATTAAAAAAAATGCACCTGAAGAAATCCTATATTTTTCACTCACAGTCCTACTAAATAATTCAATATTGTTTGCTGAACATTTGATATCAATGCTTGTATAATTAGGATTTTGAGACTTAATGTGAAAATCTATTATCTCATCTGAATTAAAGACATCTTTTTCAAGTCCAGACATTTTTCCAGAAATATAATAATATGAGAACAATTTTATTTCTTTTATATCATTTTCAAATTTAAGAAGCTGGTTATTCTTTCTTAATATTTTTATAATATAATTAAATTTATCAATAAATTCAATACTGTCATTTGCACGTCTAATTTCACCATGCAAACTAAGAGTGCTAGATTTCAACTCTATTTTTCTTACTCTTAAAAAACCTATTTTACGAGATAACTTCATTTCAGTAAATAAATTCTCAATTTTTTGTTTTGATAAATATATAATCATACTATTTCACTCTCTTTCATAAAATTATTTTTTATCTATATAAAAAGAATACCATATATTTTTTAGGAATTAAACTCTTATATCAAAAGCATTAAAACATATTATAATTACATATTTTGACATAATTTTACTCTTCTTATTTACCATTCACAATATTTGTGATATATTTCACTTGGGAATATACTCTTATTTTAAAAGTATAACTGTCTATACTACTCGCTAGTGTATATTCCTATCTATTTCCCGAGGAGTCCCAGCTCCTCTTTTTTTATAAACATTTCTTATTTTTTATTCACATTTATTTTACAGTTTTCTATTTTCACAACTATCTTGTCATATTCTTCTAAATACATGAATTCTCCACTCTTAACTGTATAAATCTTAATATTATCTTCAGTTTTTTCATCTGTTATCTCCATAATCAGCTTCTGATTATCTGTATTTTCTAATAATAAGTATTTCAATCCTGCTATCTCAACTATTTGGTTTTCATCTTCATTGAAAAGCATACTCATACCTTCTTTTTTGAAGTTATTTATTGATGTCGTGGCATAAATGATAACCGCTGAAAGGAGAAAGAACATTATAAATACAGAAGTCATCATATTTATAATTGGCTCTATTCTTATATCCATCGCTTTCATTTTTTGAGTATTCTTATCTCTTGGAAAGATTTTAAAAAATGTTTTCTCAAAAGACTCACACATAGTTGGTATAAACAAGACCGCTAATATAATTCCACCAAAAAAAATAATATCAAAATCAATACCTACTAAGGCAATAGTTGCAAAAACGAAAATGGAATAATAAAGGACTTTAAACTTATTGAGTAGCATTTCTAAAATAGTTATAGCAAATATCACTCCAAAAGCACAAACAAATTCAAATGACTTTATCCTAAACAAATAGAATAAGATTGATAATAAAAAACAAATTTCTGTAAATATACAACAAGCAAACAAGAATTTATCTAATATCTTCTCTTTGTTTCTTGCAAAAGCAAACATTTCAATAAATAATAGCAAAATAATAAATAAAGCAAAGAGAACATACAACCAATAAGAGAAGTAAGTTAACTTTATTGTGACATGACTCAATCCTAATCCCTCACTATATCCCTGCATAATAAAAGTCTGTATGGAATCAATAATTATACCAATAGCAGCTGTCATAATTGTAACAAACACTCCAAAGGATGCTCCGTTTTTTAATAGAAAGTATAAAGTAGGATACTTGAATTTTATCTTATTTTCAATTAGATTGTTTTTCCCTTTTCGTTTCGTTGAATCTTTTTTATTTTTGTGGTCGTTTTTACTCATAATATGACCTCCTTACTTTAGCTATTATAATCTATTCACATCGCTTTTTGGAAGTCTTGCAAAATATTTTTTAAAGTATGTTCTTTACTTTTTTTATTTGCTATAAAAAAATATTAGCCACGTATCCCCTTACGTGGCTATTTAACCGCATTCAATTTTTTTCTCTAACGATATATTTACTTATTACAAACGTCGTCTTGAAACTCCCACTTTCACGTGGCTTTTTTTTACCCTCTTTTTCATTTCGTCTTAAAAACTTAATGTTACTAAATATAATATTTTGTCTTTCTTCTCCCCTTCTTGAAAATATTATAAATGACATATTCTGCCATTTACCTTTTTATTTTACACCAACACACTCTTGATTTCAAAGTTTCTTGAAATACTTTCTACTCAAATTTGTTGTAAATACTCACAAGATTGGTAATCTATTTATTATGTAAAAAAAAGATGCCAAAGCACCTTTTTCTCTCTTTTGAAATGAGTTTCGTATATTCTCTTTCTAAACAGATACAAATTTTATTTTGTATTTATTAAAAATATTTAAAGCCTTCACATAATCTACATAATATGCCTGTTTATAGCATTGTCTATGAACTGTATCAACTCCAATCACTTCAGCAATCCCATTTATATTCACAAATTCTCCTTCTATTTTTTCTAAATCATTTATATCTACATAGAATCTTAATGCACTACTTAATGCATGTCTTGCTGTATTGACAATAATAGATATACTTTCTTCACCATTGTCCTCCTTAATTTGTATCTTCCCATTAAGAATCAATACTGAATCTTCTTTTAAAAGATTCTCAATATCTGCATAAGTTTTAGGGAAGACAATAGCTTCACAGAAATCGTATTCATCTTCTATTTTTAGAAAAGCCATTGGCTCTCCACTTTTCTTTGTAAAAATCTGCTGTATAGAATTTATCTGACATAGAATTTGAATATCGTCTCCATCATTTAAATCTTGTATATCTGAAATCAGAGTATCATAGCCTTTTAGAACTCCTCGAATCTGCTCTAAGGGGTGTCCACTGATACAGCAATGAAGAACTCTTTTTTCATTATCGAGCTTTTCCTTAAAACCATATTCTGTACCATCATAGAACTCTTCACCACTTAAGCCATCCAAAATAGATGATTTATATATACTCTTAATCTGATTATGGTATTTCACTGTTTCAAGAATTGATGGAGCTATCTCTCTCATCTTTTTTCTGCAGCCAAATATATCAAATGTCCCAGAATAGATAAGATTTGTAATCTGGTTATTGCGAATATTTGGACATTGGCTGATAAAATCATAAAACGTTTCACAATTGGAAAGCGTTTCAATAGTTTTTGCAATATCTTCACCTATACCATCAATTCCGATATATCCATAGCGAATAGCTGATTGGCCCTCGCTCTTTTCCACAGTGAACTTTGTTTGAGAGAATCTGATAGATGGTGGAAGGATTTCTATACCCATCGCTTTTATCTCTGCTAAACATGATATAAGCTTATCCTTATTATCACTATTGATAGTACAGTTTGCAGCCATAAATTCTACAGGATAATAAGCTTTCAGGTATGCAGTTTCATAGGCGATGAGTGCATATGCTGCTGAATGAGATTTGTTAAATCCATACTCAGCAAATTTCTTTATCATTGCATAGACTTCTTTGGCAGTCTTTTCAGGGACACCATTATCTACGCAACGTTTGGAAAATTCCTCCTCCATCTGGTCGATATATTGCTTATCTTTTTTTCCGATTCCACGACGCAATATATCTGCCTCTCCTAAACTGAACCCTGCCATATCCTGCACAACCTGCATAATCTGTTCCTGATAAACTAAGATACCAAAGGTTTCTTTTGCAGAGTTTTCATAGAGAGGATGGGGGTATTTTACTTTAGAAGGGGTTTTCATTCCTTCGATATAGTTATCAATAAATTGCATAGGTCCAGGACGAAAAAGGGCGGCGATAGCAATAATATGACTCATATCTGTAGGTTGCATTTTCTTTAACAGATTACGCATTCCCTGAGATTCCAACTGAAATACTTTTCCAGATTGACCTCTCTGTAATAACTCAAAAGTTTTTGTATCATCCAATGGAATCTTATCTAAATCTATCTCAATTCCTTTGTTTTTCTTTATAAGCCTCAATGTCTCCACTTCAATGTCTAGTGTAATAAGACCTAAGAAGTCCATTTTGAGAAGCCCAATGGATTCTGAAGCTTTCTTTTCAAATTGTGTCACCAGAACTCCATCAACTTCCATTAAGCCAACATACTGATGAAGTGGATGGGCTCCAATAATAACTCCACAGGCGTGTTTTCCTGTTGAAGATGGAAGACCATCAAAAAGTTTACCAATCTTGAAAAGTTGAGCAACATCTTCACTGGAATCAATTCTTTCTTTAAAAAAAGGAATTGTTTTTAAATCTTCCAGTGTTGGTTCAATTTCTTGCTCATCTTCTCTATCTTCTTCTTCCAAATAAACAAACTTTCTTATTTTCTTAGGAACATTCTTGGATAATTCATCTGTAACCAGATAAGGAATGCCAAGAACCTTCCCTACGTTTCTAATAATGCTTTTCAAGCCTAGCATATTGTAAGTAACTATTTGTGAAACATGGTCATACCCATATTTAGCTTGAACATATTCAACAATAACATGTCTATACTGATTTTGGAAATCTGTATCTATATCCAAAAATACCCTCGGTTTCCCGATATTTATTAGGGGAATAGACTATATCTTCTGATAAATAACTTATCAGTCAGTACACTTCGGCTAGTAACTCATCTTCTAGCCTACAAACAATTACGTTCTAGTCGTTACACTTTTTTGCAATTCTTTCAATTCTATAATTACCACTTAACTCCATTTTTTAAAAGATATGGTTTACACATAATAATTCCTTGATTCTCTATATATTTCTTCAACACTTTTATACTGACCAACAAAATTATCTTTGTAGTATAAATTTATTAGTCCAGTTTTGTAGGTCTTATGATGTATTCCATCGCTTGTATTTTTTCTGTTTTTTGGGTTCATTGGAATTATTTCAAATTCACCACATCTTAGACACTTAGATAATGAATGAAAACTAACATTGTAATTATTAAATGCAAATCGAGAAGCTTCATAATATATTAAATTGCAAATTTAGCACGGATATTACCAGCTATCCATTTCTGGACCTTAGGCTTTCTTAGTCAGCGACTTCGTTGATTGGATTGCATATCATGCAATTCAACTATTATCATTATCTCCCTGTAGGGTTTGAATGACCATCTTATTCAACTGATACCGTTAGCCTCATATAATGAGACACCTCTGAGTTATAGAGTTCACACTGAATGCCCAACAAGTTTAGGCATAGATACTCTTTCGATATTTAGAAATCTTTCAAACAGCAAATCCAATGATAAGGGTTCAAGATTTGTTATTTTTAATAAATAACATAATAAAGAACCTGCACCTGACCCTCTTCCAGGACCAACAGCAATCTTATAATTCTTCTTTAGAATCCCCTCAGGAATCCTTGAATACTCTGGATAGCAATTCCTTGGAAAATACCTTTCAGGATGTTTAAAAACTTTTTCATCTTTGGCAAAGTTTATATAATCCTGAACAATCAGCAAATATCCTAGAAACCCCATTTCCTTAACAGTTTCAAATTCATATTCCATACGGTCTATATAATCCTGGCGAGTGAATCTAGGGTCAAATGCTGAATCATCAGGGAATCTTTCTTCAAACCCCTTAAGCATTAGCTCTCTAAAATAACTTTCCTCTGTATAGCCTTGTGGTAATGGAAATTCTGGGAATGTTTGAAGTTTAGGAACAGTTGCTTGACAAGCATTAGCAATTTTTAAGGTGTTTTCTAGCAGATTCGGATACTTTAGCAAATATTTAGAAAATGCCTTTGTCATTTCAACTTCTGTCTTCAAATACCATTCACTATTGAAGTCAACATGTCTAGAAGCATAATTATGAATCCAGTCAACCTCATTTGCTTTTAAACTGTTCAGTTCACTATTCATAGATACAGCCAGACTTCTATACTGAGCATCTTCTTTTCTAAGATAATAAGCATTATTTGTAGCAACATAATCAATTCCAATACTTAATGCTTTCTCAATAATGCCACTCTCAATAAATTTTTCTTCTTCCTTCATAAAATGATTAGAAACTTCTAGATATAGATTCTCTCCAAAAAAAGCCTTTAAATCCTTTAATAACATAACAGCCTCATCGATTCTATCATTAACAACTAAGTCAAACACCTCACCTTCTTCTCCACCAGATAGACAGAATAATCCTTCCCCATGATGTTTTAAATCCTCAAAAGTGAGATAAGCAAATTGCTCATGATTAGTATTAGCTATTGTTGATAAAGCGATTAAGTGTTGATACCCTATCTCATTTTTAGCCAACAGTGTAATATTAAAGAATTCATTTTCAACATATCTTGCTTTCACTATAAATGTTATTCCAAAAATAGGATGAATACTATCCCTCTTTAAACTTTTTGTTTTTTTAGTCTTCTTTAAAGCCGCTTGCTCAAAGTCATAGAAGGTGTGCATTGTATTAATATCTGTAATAGCAACTGCATTACTTTTCATTCTAGCTGTTTTTTCAAGAACATTGTCTATCTTATTAAATCCATTCATAAGAGAAAAACAGCTTTTTACATTGAGATGTATAAACATTTTTTATCCTCCTTCTGTAATAAAAAAAGACTACTTCCTCATGGAAATAGTCCTACTTCGTTTATATTACTCTTATATTTTATCATATATTTGAAAACAAAGTTTTTATTTTAAACCACATTTCTCATATAGTTTGTTTGAATAGTCTCGTTCTCTCATATCATCATTCATGAAGCCTAAACTGCAGCATGATTCATATCCCCACTCATTATGACATCTATATTCCTGATATGAAAAAAATGGACATTCTCCACACCTTCTAGGCTTCTCTATTTCAATTGATACTTTTATATTTTTTGTTTTCATATTCTATACCTCGCTCTTCTTTAATCTGACTGTATTGATTATTCTTCATTTAAAAAATATTTTCCTTTTTAAAGGAAATGATATTATCTCCAGCAGCTATAAGATAATCCACCATTTTTATTCCCATAATCTCTGAAGCTTCCCTTAATGCCCTAGCATTGTTTATATCCTCAAGCGAAGGTTCTAGATTTTCACTGGGATGATTATGAGCTATTACAAATGCAGAAGCGTTTGCTAATAAAAGCCTTTTAAAAACATCTCTTGGAACACACAGAGATTCCTCAATACTTCCCCGTGACACTTCAAAAAATCCAGTCATATTTAATTGAGTATCCAACCCTATCAAAAGAACAACCTCTTCTGCTTCTTTTGATAAATGAATATCGTTAATTAAAAACTCTTTAATTCTATCCAATTTGTTCATATGAATACATCTAAATGCCTGTTCCTTAACAAGCTTAAGTTTAAATTTATATGTATCTTTCAATATCTTTCCTCCTTTTCATGTTTTCTTAAATTTATTTCAAAATTAATCTTTTGTCCCTATCTCCTTTGTTAAGAATCCTCTGAGATTTCCACAGCTATCTACTATTTCTTTGACCAACTCAAGATTGTTTTTGGGTTCATTAAGAAAAGTAATCATTTCAATAATATTTTTAAATGTGAGATGAACTTTAGACTTCACATTTTTGCTTGAGACTTCCAAATATACATACTTCATATTCTATCCTCCTCACGCTTCACTTTTATTTATGCTAGTAACACTTCACTCTCTACAGAAGGATACCCCTTAAGAGAATTTATATATCTTTTAGCAACTTGAATATCAAATCTGGTTTTATTCTCAAATTTGCAATAAGCCATGACATAATCTATAACATCCAAGGCTTTGTCTGGAAAGTATCTATCTGGAACATCTATACACAAATCAATAATATTATCAATGTCTAAATCCTTTATAGATACGTGATGATATTTAGAATAATCCTCAACTTTTTTAGTTATCATCCTCTTCACTTTATTTATTTCAGGTTCTCTTATAGTCACCTGTCTAAAACGTCTATTGAGTGCTGCATCGTTTTGAATAAACTGATTATACTCAGCTTCTGTTGTTGCTACGATAAACTTATAATCTGACCTTGCCATAACAGGTTTAATCATATCAGAGACGGATAGACTTTCAGTAGCTCCACTTTTTAAAATATCATGCCCTTCATCGATAAAGATAATGGCCTTTTTATCTCTTGTTATATTAAGCAGTTTATTTATTTTTTCTTCTAATTCTCCTCTGTACCTAGTTCCAGACATTGCAGCAGTTAAGTTAAAAGAAACAATTTGGTATCCATCAAGATTTTTTGGTGGATAATACTTCAAAATTCTCGCCAACTCCTCTACAACTGCACTTTTTCCAACACCTGCTTTACCTATTAAAGCAACATTACTTTTTTCTTTGCAGCTAAGACTAATTATAATATCCTTAACCTCTTGATTTCTTTCAAGTATAAGTTTTTTGCGAGATGGCTGAAGAATCGTTGCAAAGGATTCACAAGGACCAAGTTTAATATCGTCCATGTTTTCTTTTTCCTCTAGTTCCTTTTTAATTTCATCAAAGGGGACATGATAATTGTTGAGTAATACCACAGCTACACTTTCTTTTTGTAGTAACATAGCAATTGATAAAGTATTCAAAGAAACTT
>OFMJ01000038.1_pt1 | contig 134719 bp, 100 predicted proteins | sample 1541801 | NCBI WGS metagenome assembly OFMJ01 (sample SAMN04209234, study PRJEB22552) | human gut metagenome | biome: gut; material: feces | host: Homo sapiens | place: USA: Oklahoma
TCTAAATATAAATTAGATAAAGAATAAAAAATGAGACATAATAAGAAATTCAATCATTTAGGTCGTACTGCTTCTCACAGAAGTGCTATGTTATCTAACATGGCTTGTTCTTTGATCAAGCACAAAAGAATCACTACGACTGTTGCAAAGGCTAAAGCTTTGAAGAAATTCGTTGAGCCTTTAATTACAAAATCTAAAGATGACACAACTAATTCACGTCGTGTTGTATTTAGTAACTTGCAAGATAAGTTTGCTGTAACGGAGTTGTTCAAAGAAATCTCTGTAAAAGTAGCAGATCGTCCGGGTGGTTACACTCGTATCATCAAAACGGGTCATCGTTTGGGTGATAACGCTGAAATGTGCTTCATCGAGTTGGTAGATTACGATGAAAACATGGCTAAGACTGCAACTGCTAAGAAAGCAACTCGTACTCGTCGTTCCAAGAAGAGTGCGGCCGCTACAGAAGCTCCTGCAGCACCGGCAGCTGAAACTACAGAGGAAGCCCCTAAAGCTGAATAATCTGTATATCATCATATATAAAAGCCATAGCTATAAAAGCTGTGGCTTTTTTTATGTCATGACCGGCGATAATGAGAAGGGGCGGACAAAGAGAGAGACGCTTACAATTGGTCTTGTCAATGCCTGCAAAGGAGTTATATTGCCCAAAAACTGTTTTAGATTGGGGGAGCATGCAGGTTCTCCGTTAACCGTGTCAAAGCTTATAGGAAGTTTCTCCTCAGCGTGCAAAACAAAAAGACGCTTGCAGAACAAAATACCTTTGATATTTGTTAATTATTGTATGAAATGAACTCCGAGAAGCTATTTATGTTATCTTTGTAACACAGATAGTAAAACGATGAAAGGATTTGTAACAGTCATATTATTTTTTCTGTTGACTTTGGCTTTGGCCAGAACAGAATATGTTGATGTAGCTGCGGCTACATCAATGGAGGTATGCACTGTACAGCATACGGATGCTGCTTCACAACACTCCATCAATGAGGATCGTGTCATTCCCTTGGACAGCAATAAGGGAATAGCGGATATGGAGTTTGGAGATGCTCATACGTTAGCACATCGTGTCAGTGCTTCCGCAGAGCGCATGTACCGTTTTTCCTCCATCGAGACTACCCAATTTATAAAAACCTTGTTGCGTAAGATGGCCACTCGGATGGCCAGTCTTGCAAACTGTCACACCCGTGTGTATGCCTCTTCCCATTTCCTTAACTGGGATAGTGCTTGCGAGCATTATATCTTCGGTATGAGGCGTATTCTCATTTAGCTTTTATTCTTTCACCAATTTGTTTTTCCATGGTTCTGTCTTGTCGGTGATGGCGAGATGCGACCGTGGTATGAGTTATCGTATTTTTAATTAGTAAAGAATAAAATTCAGATTATTATGAGTGATACAGTTTCTGCTGAAGTAACCTTGTTTTCGGCAACACATCCCGATATTGTAAAACGTACCAGCGTCTCTTCCGTTCTTATATCCGCTATCCTTTGTGTGGCAGGTGCGGGTGCGTTTGTAACTTCTTTAAAGCTGGATGATTCCTCATCCACCATGAGTATGGTATGCATGACCGGTGGAACCATTCTGTTCCTGTGGGCCATATTCCGTTTTTTCTGGCGAAGCAAGGAATGGGTATATGTGCCAACCGGTAGTGTGGCGAAAGAAGGGACATGCTTCTTTGATGTATGCGATTTGCATGCCTTGACGGAGGCGTTGGAGAAGAAAGGTTTTGAAACCAAGAATGACGTGAAAGTAAAAACAAACGGAAATGTACGTATGGACTATATGATTTCTCAAGATAAGAAATTCGTAGCCGCCCAGTTGTTCCGTTTTATCCCCTATACATACGAACCTGCATCTTCTGTGTTTTATTTCACGGGAAATGATGCAAGCGCGTTTGTACATTGCTTGGAGACAAGCGAATTTTGATTTTCTATGACTCTTTATGTTATGAAATAAGGTGTGCCTGTGAAGGTCTGCTTTATTTGCTTAAGACGTTAATGTGATAAATTGTCGGATGGGGTTAGTCGTTGATGATCAGCCCCATCTTTTTCATCAAGAAGCAGGCATTCATGTTTTGGGCTACTCCTTCACGGAGTTTGTATGAAAAGGCCAGCTCGTCGTTGGCGATGTCAGCTTCAAAACAATAGTTCCGTATTTCCTCAGGAAAGTATTCTATTAATTTCCCTAGCAGCAGGTCGTGTGTGGCAATGATGCCGTTCGCTTTCAGCTCCATCAGCTGGCGTACCAAAGCGAATGAGCCTTTCTGTTTGTCCATCGAGTTGGTTCCTTTTAAAATCTCATCCAGAATGATGAACAACTCCTCTCCCTTGTTCAGGCGGTCTATGATCTGTTTCAATCGTTTCAGTTCGGCGAAGAAGTAAGACTCGTTGTCTGTCAGCGAATCGGAAGTGCGCAGACTTGTCACCAGTTTGGCAGGATATAGTTCAAGGGAGGAACAGCATACGGGACAGCCGGTACATGCCAGTATATAATTCACTCCGATCGTGCGCAGATAAGTACTTTTGCCCGCCATGTTTGCTCCTGTGATGATGACGAAGAACGGCCTTGAGGGGATATCGGCATTATTGGTCACACATTGCCGCGCCGGCATCAGAGGGTGTCCCATTTCCTTGGCAAGGAAGACGAAAGGCTTGTCGGCAATGGCCGGATAAGCGTACGCGGGATGGTTGCCGGCAAATGTCGCCAGCGAACAAAGAGCATCAATGTCACCCAGCACGTCCAGCCAGTGGAGCAGATGTTTTCCATATTTGTGCCTCCATTGCTCAATGCGCATAACCTGCCGGAGTTGCCAGAACATGGAACCTTCCAGCAGGACATATAATAATTGGTTGTTGCGCAAGTCCAGTTTATCCAGTTCCCGTGAGAGCTCTTTCAAAATATGGGTGGTAGGTTTCCCGTCCATGCCGAATTCTGCTTTCAGCTGTCTCAGTAGCGGAGCGTTCATATCCCGGTTCTCTATCAGGCTGATCAGTTCGGCATAGATGGACAGGATGCGTAACTTCTTGTCATAAACTCTTTGCAGGTTGCTGACAGGCTTTATCAGTCCGAAACTACCGATCACGAACAATCCGAAAATCAGTCCGAACCACATCATCGGAATGACCCCGGCGAGCCCCAGCGCAGCCAGTACGATATTGACTCCGGGAACTAGTATCAATAACGGGCGGCTCCACCATTTCTCGCTGAAATAGGCCGATGCTTCCGTCCACTCTTTAATTTCGTCGCGGTCACTTGTCGCCCCTTTGTAGAGCAGGCCGGTGATCCGGAAGGCTTCCCGGAAATCGGAATAAGCAGCCAGTTCCTTTGTCGCCTCCTGCCGTCGGATGATCTCTTCCTTTGTCTCCAGATGATTTTGCAGCCATTCCGCCAGTTTCTCCTTTCCGAATGAAGTGCAGGTACGGTTCAAGGCTTGGAACAAGGAGTGTCTTCCGAACAAATCCAGATCGAAAGAATACCTGTGGGCGGGGTTTGTGAATTCCTTTCCGTCCTCAAAAGGCTCATAGTTGTCCGCCAGTGCGGAAAGTTCGTCACTATTCACCCGTATGCAGGTTACCAGCCAGTCTTTTCGGAAAAACAGCCGGTTGTGATACTTCACCAATGCCAGGAAAGGGAGAAAAGTGACCGCTATGGTGAGGCATATAATGGTCGTTCCTGCCTGATAGAAGTAGATGATTCCTATAATTCCCGCTACAAATAGCAAGACCCTCAGCGTGCTGATGCGGAGAATCTTGTTTTTTACCCGGCGGAGCTCTGCCTCGGCCTGTCCGATGCGTTGTTCGTATTTTGCTTTCAATTCCATAATGATAGGTTGTAAATGTCCTTTTGCCATATCGGGCACGGTTTTACCGTGGAGAGGGGGAAGCCTTCTGCGGCAATGCAAGGATATGGCGATGGACTTTTAACTTGTTTTCCGGCAAAGATAGACAAAAAAACGTCCCCTTCTGTTATTTGGATTTATTTTGTGCCTTTGGAACACGGCAGGATTGAGTCAAGGACAGTCTGTATCTACCGTGGGGAAGAACTGATTGTTGACAGGAAAACATGGAATGGGAATTTGACAGTTATAGAAAGACTCACATCTACGGAGAAAAAGTCTGATGGCAGGAGTACATCTGAACAGTGACTGTACATTTCAAGCCTAGATAGCAGTGCAGAGCGACTTGGTCAGATAATCAGACAGCATTGGGCTATTGAAAGCATGCATCGGGATCTTGACTGCAACCTCCGGCAGGGCAGCATAAAGCGTAAGGCTGAACGGGCGGCCGTGAATCTGGACACCATTCTTTGAAAGAAATAGATGCCGGAATATGAAAAGACAAAACGATATTTCATACTTCCGTAAGTGACAGTGGCGTAGGGATGTAATTCAATAGAAAGTTGGATGCGAAAATGCCCTCATGCTCTCACTTTTGTTCTAACTGATTTATTATGAACTACTTATTAGTGGTGGCAGCATATTCTTCAGTGAGGGCATTGCTCTCACTAATGGATGCTTAAAAATAAATTATTCAAACTTTACAACATGATACAAAGTACCTTTGTTGCTGGTTTTTTGGGGAATGTTCAGCTTACGGAGAATGCGTTCGGATCAATTCATCTTATTGATTGACAGATTCTCATACGTATATTCTTGCTGATAATTGAAAATCTTCATGGGCGGTCATCCATGCTTCTCTCTCCTCTGTAGTGGCAGAATAAAATTAACATTTAAGTAACTGTTCCAAAGGCGAAATTTGCTCAAATTCGGTGCTGTTTTGCCGCAATACCTCCTCTTTTTCATCATTCAACCCCTAACCGTTCGTCCTTATAAAGCAACTGCATGGCTTGTGTATCGGGTTGGCGGTGGTCTATATGCGCATATTCCCCTGTCTATTAGTTGTTTTCTACCTTTTCTTTTCTTACTTTTTATAGGTTATAATTGCTTAGTCACCTTGGTGGTTAAGTCTAACCACTAGGGTGATTAAAGTTAACCACGTAGGTGAATAGACTTAACCACGTCCGTGGTTAACGGATATTGAACCTTTCAATAACTTATGATTGTATTTAAGGATAAGCCGGATAACCTTGGCGATCCAATAAAGGTAACATAACGCACTGGCATGGGTAGGGGAATTGTACGCCCAATTCAAAGCTTAAATGAAAAAGCCGTGCCTTTGGGAAGAAGAGCCCTCCATCTGGAATTGTGCCGGCTTGACCGGTGAGGATGAATGACGGAGAATGAAATTTTAACATTGCAGATAACCCCATTGTCAATAGGAAAAAGTATATTTGTCTGTCTGATAAAGATGATAAACGATTGGGAATATGAGAAGAATGATATTTGTTGGGGGGATGGTGGTCAGTCTGCTTACGGCCTGCTCGCCATACGGCATGCAAGGTAATCCGGCGGCAGTGCAAGCCGGTGCGGCCATCGGCGGAGTACTGGGCGCTATTGTGGGTGACAGGGCTGGTGGATATAACGGCTCGCAGTTCGGCGCGCTGCTGGGAACGGTAGCGGGGGCGGCTGTGGGAAATGCCGTGACTACGCCCCGGGAGGAAACTTATCCGGCGGATGAGTATTACGTGGAGACCAGTCCGTCCTCTTCGCGGTATGAGAATACTCCCTCTTATGCGCCTTTGTCGGGATTGAGGATTGTCAACCTGCGTTTTATCGATGATAACCGTAACCATGTGATTGATGCGGAGGAAGACAGCAAACTGGTGTTCGACTTGGTGAATGATGGGGATGTGCCCGCTTACAACGTCACTCCGGTGATAGAGGAAATGAACGGCATGAAGCATCTTCTGATCTCACCTTCGGCTCAGATAGCCTATATGCCTGCCGGGAATCAGATAAGGTACACGGCTACTATTCGCGGAGGCAGGAAGTTGAAAACAGGCCAGGCGCAATTCCGTGTTTTTGCAACAGAGAGCAACGGGGCGGTGACCGAAGCGCATGAGTTTACTTTGCCTACCCAAAAACGGATAAAGAAATAAGTCTCTTGATTGGCGGGGCGGGGATTCTGCGGGCGGATAACCTTTTTCCGGAGACAACGTAAGCGTTCGCAGTCCTATTGTTAAGCTTTTCCGGCCGTCCGGTTACTATCTCCAAAACCTGCGGAGTTATCTCCATAGCCTTTGGAGTTAACTCCGCAAGCTTTGGAGATAACTCCATAGTGCTATGGAGATAGTATGTATCCTTTCTTCAGGCCTTAGCAGACGGGGGAAAAGCCTTAAGATGGGGTATGCGTGGAGTTACTCCTTGTTGATGATCCCTTGTATCTCTTGCAGAGTCAGATTTCCTGTGATGGCGATGATGGTAAATTCATTTTTTTCCTGACTCATCAATACAAATTCCTTTTCTTTGTTTTTGTTCCGTTTCAGATAAATGATGGTCTTCTCGCCTTCATCGTTTATGCGCATCAGTTCCTCGTAGCCGTTCTTGGGGCTGATGAAAGCTGTTTCCTTTTTCAGCTTGGCGATAATGTCGGGTTTTTCACAACTTAGAATCTGGATGTTGTCCAGTTTGGAGGCTACTTCGCCTATATTTACCCCTTCCGTTTTCATGTCGGGCATCAGGCTGAGCATGGCTTTTGAGATATAGACAGAGGTTACCCCTTCCATATCAGCGAACTTGTCGAAAAAACGGTCCTGTGCGTGGGTGAACAGTGAGCACAGAGAGAGCAATAAGGTAATGATATATGTACGTTTCATTGTTTTATGTTATTTAATCGGTTTAATTGTTCGTTTACGTTCTCTTGAATCTTTCCGGTGGCTTCCTGCACCGATTCCACCTTTTCTATTCCTTTATTCAGGCTGCTGGAAAGCATGATAAGTGCCTTCTGGGCCTGTGCGTATGCTTCTTCGGGGGTGGCGCAGGTGTCTTGCGGTGCCGGATAGGGTTTGTATAGGTACAGTCCTACGGAGAGCAGGATGAGCAGGCTGGCGGCTATGCTTCCTATCCATTGCAAGCGGAGGACCCGTGTATGTCTTTTTATTTTCAGCGTGCGTCTTTCGCCTGTGTCCCATTCGTCTATCTTGCGGCTCAGCCTGCTTTCCAGTCCTTCCGGTATTTCGGGGGCGGGAGGCGCTGCCAGTTGCATGAAGATTTCCTTCTCGGCAAGTAAATGAGCCGGAACGTCCTCTTCGGTAAAAAAGCGTTTCAGTTCCTTTTCTTCGGTTTCGCTGGTTTCTCCATCGTAATACCGGGTCAATAGTTGTTCTATTTCATTTACTTTCATAGTTCATTATAGCATTATATTGTTCACGTATCTTTTTGCGGGCACGGCTCAGCAACACACGTATGTTGATGGCGTTCAGTCCTGTGGCTTGCTCTATCTCCTCAAAGGAGCAATCATTGACATCACGAAGCAGAATCACCCGCTTTTGTTGCTCGGGCAGCCGGCCGATGAGCCGGCGTACCTGGTTTACCTCGTCCCGTTGTTCTACTTCCCGGGCTATGTTGGTGTCCGTAGGGAGGTTCAGCTCTTCGGGTGTATGTCCGTCTTCATCGGGCTGGCTTCTGCGGAGGGCGTCGTAGCACAGGTTTTTGACAAGGGTGACACAGTAGGCTTCAGTGTTCAGCACGCCCGTCAGCTCATTGCGCTTGTTCCACAATTTCAGATACGCCTCCTGCACCATATCTTCCGCCTCCTGAGGGTTTTCTGTCAGCCGGAAGGCTGTCCGGTAGAGTTTGCGGTGGTAAGGCAGGAATTGTTGTTTAAACTCAGTGGCGTCCATGCTTCTTTTTATTTGTTGTTTGATCGTTTATAAGTTGGGCAATATCTTGTTTGCGTATTTTTCCGTTTACTTGTATCAGTGAGCATTCATCATCCTCTATGATAGCAATGAGCAATTCCCGGATGACCTCCTTTTTCATTCTCATTTGTATGTGTATGCGTTCTCCATCTTCATTCATTTGCATCAGCGTTTCGTAGCCGTTGTTGGACAATGCCTCGAATTGTCGGGAAAAGCGTTGTTTTACGTCTGGTGAGCACTCATCCAGATCTAGTATTTTGGCGGAGCGTATTTTGCTTGCTATTTCTTTGCCCTCATCATTATAAGAATAAAACATTTTTCCTATAAACATGAGGAAAGGGGATGCACTGACATATTCAGCGTTTTTCTCCCGGCGAAATTCATCAAAGAGTGCTGCAGAATTTTGTGCAAGACTAATCTGACACCCTAAGACTAACAATAGAGTAAGTACAAACTTTTTCATGGTTTTATTTTGTTTTTGTTCATAACTGAATTTGTTTTTTGAAAGCGCTTTCAATCAGATAGACGGGGGAAGCGGGAAAGTTGTTACAAAGGGAAAAGATTTTTTTTAAGTTTCTATGTTTGTAAAGTGGTCCGGCTTTACAAAGAAAGCATCATTCAATAGCCTGTTTGATCTTTCATCAGCCTGATCACAGGTTTTGCCGGTCTCCTTGATCAATTTCTTTCATTCAGGTAGTTCCGGGGAGGGGGAATAAAGAAGCCATCGCCTTGTTTACAAATCTTTCGCAAGTTCAGGATGAGAACAAGGGGCTTCCCTATGAAATGATATCGGTTGGAGGATTATTGGTTCCGTACGGGAAGCCTCACCCATAACCATCCGGGAATCAGGTTCCAAAAGAACACCAAAATTTGATAACGCCAGTCTATGACAGCTGTTCTTTTCCTTCGGGAGATGGCTTTTACAATGTGTGACGCCACGTGGGGAGCCTGCATCAGCAGTGGGTATTTCTCATCTTTCAACAGAGGGGTGGCGACAAATCCGGGACGGATGTCGGTGAAGGAAATGTGTAGTTTGTTCATGTGCGCCAATTGGTCCAAAGCATCCAGATAGGTGTTTTGAAACCGTTTGGTCGCTGAATAGGCAGGGGCGGACCCCAGTCCCTTGGTGCCTGCTATGGAACTGATCACCGCTATATGTCCTTTGCCTTGCTGTTCAAAATAGTGATAGGCGGCATTGACCATCCGTATGAATCCCGAGACATTGGTGGCTGCGGTCTGTAATTCTATATCAGGGCAGAGTGAAAGATTTTGTTTGCCTATGCCCGAGCTGAGCAGGAACACATCCATACCTCCCGTTTTCATAATCAGTTGCTTTAATAAGGCAGGGGCATCCTCGCGGGTGACATCTATCCGCTGGGTACATATCTGTCCGGGGGCGGACTGCCGGAGTTTTTCCAGTTCTTCCTCTCTACGTCCTGCCACGCCTACCTGCCAGCCGGCTTTCAGATAGCATCGCGCCACTTCCAGTCCGATGCCGGAAGTGGCGCCAATGATAATGATCCTTTTCATCCGCTTCGCCTTATTGTAAAGCTTGTTCAATATCGGCAATGATGTCGCTTACATTCTCAATGCCTACCGACAAACGGATCAGGTCCGGAGCGACTCCCGCTTCGCGCAACTGCTCGTCGGTGAGCTGGCGGTGAGTATGGCTGGCGGGATGCAGTACGCAGGTACGTGCGTCGGCCACATGGGTTACGATGCAGATGAATTTCAGTCTGTCCATAAATTCTATCGCTTCCTCACGGGTGCCGTTCAAGCCGAAAGCGATGACACCGCACGAGCCGTTTGGCATATATTTCTGTGCCAGATCATAGTATTTGCTGCTTTTCAGTCCGCAATAGTTCACCCATTTCACTTTCGGGTTGGCTTCCAGCCATTCGGCCACCTTCTGTGCGTTTTCGCAATGACGGGGCATGCGCAGGTGCAGTGTTTCCAGTCCCAGATTCAGCAAGAACGCATTTTGCGGAGACTGGATGGAGCCGAGGTCGCGCATCAGTTGGGCGGTTGCTTTCGTCATGTAAGCCATTTTGCCGAACGCTTTGGTGTATGTCAGTCCGTGATAAGATTCGTCGGGCTGGGTCAGGCCGGGGAATTTGTCCGCATGGGCTTCCCAGTCAAAGTTACCGCTGTCCACAATGGCGCCGCCTACACTGGTGGCATGACCGTCCATGTATTTGGTGGTGGAATGGGTGACGATATCCGCTCCCCATTCAAACGGGCGACAGTTGATGGGCGTGGCGAAGGTGTTGTCCACAATCAAAGGCACACCGTGCTTGTGGGCGATACGTGCGAACTTTTCGATGTCCAGCACGTCGATGCTCGGATTGGAGATGGTCTCGCCGAACAAGGCTTTGGTGTTCGGGCGGAAAGCCTGGTCTATCTCCTCCTCGGATGCATTGGCGTCAATGAAGGTACACTCGATACCCAGTTTTTTCAGCGTGACACCGAACAGATTGAATGTGCCTCCGTAGATGGTGGACGAGCATACGAAGTGGTCGCCTGCCTGGCAGATATTGAAAATGGCATAGAAGTTGGCAGCCTGTCCGGACGAGGTCAGCATAGCACCTACACCGCCTTCCAGAGCTGCTATTTTAGCGGCGACAGCGTCATTGGTGGGGTTTTGCAGGCGTGTGTAGAAATATCCCGAGTCTTCCAGATCGAACAGACGCGCCATTTGTTCGCTGGTGTCATACTTGAATGTGGTACTTTGATAAATAGGCAAAACACGCGGTTCGCCTTTTTTCGGAGTCCAGCCTGCCTGTACGCATAAGGTCTCCCTGCTATATTTCTTATCCATGTTTATATTGTTATTAAAATTACATATTCATTTATTTCGCAGCAAAATTAAGAATAATCTGTCATTTAGGGGTCAATTGCCGGGAAAAGTGTTATATTTGAACGATTTTAATTAACTAAACTATGGCAGAGGATATAAAATTCAGGCATACTATGCCGGTGCAGATACGATTCAGCGATGTGGATCAGTTTGGTCACATGAACAATTCAGTTTACTTTTCTTTGTATGATTTGGCAAAGACTACTTATATAAAAGATGTATTGGGTGATGCCGACTGGAGCAAGCTGGCTATTGTGGTGGCCAATATCAATGCAAACTTCTTTATGCCGGTGTTTTTCTCGGATCACCTGGTGATAGAAACGGCAGTGGTACATTTGGGGCACAAGAGTTTTACCTTGTTGCAGCGTGCCGTGACTACGGATACCCATGAGGTGAAATGTGAGTGCCGCACGGTGATGGTGGGGTATGATCTGGCTACCAAGGAACCTAGATTGATTTCCGAGGATTATAAGGAGGCGATTTGCAAGTACGAGGAAAAAACGTTGGAGGAACTTTCAAAGGAGCGGAAATAGTCGTTGATTTTCCGGATCAAATCGTAGTTCAATGGTTTAACCTTGCCGTAACAGGTTACGGCAAGGTCTGGTTCTTTATCCATTATTTATAAGACTTCTCAAAGACATGCAGGATCTCTTCATCAGTAATCGGGCGTGGGTCCAGCGTGAACAGCCCTCCCATGGTGTCTCTTGCATTTTGCAGGAATTTTGGGAAATCTTCGGGCTGGATGCCGAATTCACTCAACTTGACAGGATGTACTTTACATTCTTTCTGGAGCGTGATCAATGCATCAATGAAATCGGACGAACGGTTGCTCTTTTTCTGGGTCATCACTTCGGCCATTTTCATGTATCGTTTTGTACAGTCATGACGGAAGGTTTCGAAGTATGCTTCCGACAAGGCAATGAGTCCGGCTCCGTGAGGAAGTTGCGGATAATATGCACTCATGGCATGTTCTAATGAATGTTCGGAAGTGCAACTGGAAGTAGCTTCCACCATGCCTGCCAAGGTGCTGGCCCAAGCAATTTTGGCACGCGCTTTCAAATTCTTTCCGTCGGCTACGGCTACTGGCAGATATTTGTAGATCAGACGAATGGCTTCTAAGGCATAGAGGTCGCTGATGGGGGTCGCGCAATTGGCGATAAAACCTTCGGCGGCATGGAAGAATGCATCGAACCCTTGATAGGCGGTGAGGTGTGGGGGAATGGAAACCATCAGTTCCGGATCTACAATAGATAAGGTGGGGAAGGTCTGCTGGCAACCGAATCCTATCTTTTCCTGAGCCGTTTCGTGGGTGATCACTGTCCATGGATCCATCTCCGTTCCGGTTCCGGCGGTGGTAGGGATGGCGATAATGGGAAGTGCTTTGGTTACGGGGCGTCCTTTGCCGCTGCCCCCTGATACATAGTCCCAGTAGTCGCCATCATTGCAGGCCATGACAGCGATGCTTTTGGCGGAGTCGATGGAGCTTCCGCCTCCCAGTCCTACCACAAAGTCGCATTTTTCTTCGCGGCAGATGCCTGCTGCTTCCATCACGTGTTCTTTGATGGGGTTGGGAAGGATCTTATCGTAAACCAGTGTCTCTACATGATTCAGTCTTAATTGGGCGAGCACTTTCTCCAGATATTCATATTTCCGCATGGAAGTTCCGGATGAGATGACAACTAATGCCTTTTTCCCCGGTAGTTTCTCACTGGATAATTTCTTGATTTCTCCACAACCAAATATTAATTTGGTAGGGATGTACAAACTAAATACAGGGTTTGCTTTCATGTTCTTTCGTATTTAAAGTTTTACTAATAACAAATGTAGGAAAATAATGGTTTGGATGTCTGAGTAAACTGTTAAAATTTACATTTTAGTAAAATGAAGGAGCGGAAATCACCTGATGGCAGAGTGAATTTAATCCAGATCAATAAATAGTTCGAAAAAGAACCGTACCTTTGTGTCCGATTGAGACAGAAATGACGATACTATGATTGATACATTAACTTCTTTACGCCTCTTCTTTGCGCTGATGGTTTTCGGGGCGCATTGCTATGTAGTCGATTCCAGCTTCTCTACTCATATTTTTAAAGAAGGATTTGTAGGCGTAAGCTTCTTCTTTATACTAAGTGGTTTTATTATAGCATACAATTATCAAAAGAAGATGGAGGAACGGCTGGTGACGAAACGTCGGTTCTGGGCGGCACGTGTTGCCCGTATTTATCCATTGCATGTATTGACTTTGCTGGGAGTGGCTGTTGTAGGCAATTGGTTGACACCGACGGGCTGGTGTGAAGGGTTGAAACATTTTATTCCTGCACTGTTCCTGTTGCATCCTTTTGTCCCCCGGATGGATTATTTCTTTTATTTCGGCAGTCCCTCGTGGAGTTTGGGATGTGAGCAGTTGTTCTATTTCCTGTTCCCGTTCTTGGCTTTGTTCTTTAAGGAAAGACAAAGATTGGCAGGAACTTTGCTGGTATGCGCTGTGGCGGTTCCGGTACTGATGTCGCTGACGGATGAGGCAAATATCCGTGGCTATTGGTATGTGAATCCTTTGGCCCGCTTCCCCGATTTTCTGGTGGGTATGTTGCTTTATCAAGCCTATGGATGGTGCCGTTCCAAACAGTTGTCTTTCTTCACGGCGTCTTTGCTCGAAGTGGGTGCAGTGTGTCTCTTTCTGCTCTTTTACCTGGCTTCGGAGGATCTGGTTCCGAAAGTCTATCGTTACTCCTGTTATTACTGGATACCTATTTCATTGGTTCTCCTGATATTCTCTTTGCAGAAAGGGTTCCTTTCGCGTATCCTTTCCAATAAATATCTGGTCATTGGTGGCGATATCAGTTATAGTTTTTATCTGATTCATTTGTGGATTATATTGGCCTACGTGCAACTGGCGAAAACATACGATTGTCACATCAGCCTGTATATCAGCATTCCGCTTATTCTTGCAGTTACAATTGGATTGAGCCTGCTTTCTTATTCTTATTTTGAGAAACCGGCCAACCGTGTGGTAAAACGTATTTTAAACAAACAACAATAACTATTTCATGGAAAAACAATTAACAGAAAAAACGCCACGCATTGAAGTGGTGGATGCCTTGCGCGGATTCGCGGTAATGGTTATTCTTTTAGTACATAATCTGGAGCATTTCATTTTTCCGGTTTATCCCACAGATCAGCCTGCTTGGCTGAAGATCTTGAATGACGGAGTATTCAACGTCACTTTCTCTTTATTTGCCGGAAAAGCGTATGCCATTTTTGCCCTTTTGTTCGGGTTTACTTTCTACATACAGTCTGCCAACCAGCAACGGAAAGGAAAGGATTTCGGTTATCGCTTTCTTTGGCGTTTGGTATTGCTGGCGGTGTTTGCCACATTGAACGCTGCTTTTTTTCCGGCAGGAGATGTGTTGTTACTCTTTGTGGTAGTGGGTGTTGTGCTTTTCCTTGTCCGCAAGTGGAGTGATTGCGCCGTCCTTATCACCGCTATCTTGTTCCTTTTGCAACCCGTTGAGTGGTATCATTATATAGTAAGTCTGTACGATCCTTCGCACACTTTGCCCGATTTGGGGGTAGGCGAGATGTATGGAGAAGTGGCAGCTTATACCAAAGAAGGAAACTTTGGAGAATTTATATGGCGGAATATTACTTTGGGACAGAAAGCTAGCTTGTATTGGGCTCTGGGTGCAGGGCGTTTTTGGCAGACTGCCGGCTTGTTTTTGATGGGATTATATATCGGGCGTAAACAGTTGTTTGTTATTTCTGAAAAACATACGCGTTTTTGGGTGAAGGCGCTCATTGTCTCTGCCATTGCCTTTGCCCCTCTTTTCCAGTTAAAGGAATTGATCATGGCAAGTGACAGCGATATTATTAAAAGTACGGCAGGAACCGCTTTTGATATGTGGCAGAAGTTTGCCTTCACTGTGGTGCTGGTTGCTTCTTTTGTCCTGCTTTATCAAAGGACAGGCTTTCAGAAGCTCGTGTCCAGCCTCTGTTCCTATGGGAAGATGAGTCTGAGCAACTATATAGGACAGTCCATTGCCGGTGCGGTTATTTATTTTCCGTTTGGGCTTTATCTGGCTCCGTATTGCGGATATACGCTGAGCCTGATTGTCGGTCTCGTGTTTTTCCTGTTGCAGGTTCAATTCTGCAAATGGTGGTTGAAGAGCCACAAGCAAGGACCGTTGGAAAGTATCTGGCATAAATGGACTTGGATGGGGGACAAGTAAATAGTATGTAAGATCGTTTATGTATAGTTGTAAGCCGCAAATTTTGCGGCTTACTTTGTTTTATTTAAAGAAGTCCGTTGGGGTATTTCCCGACTTGTAACTTCATTTCCCGGCTGGAAAAGATATGAAAGAAAAGCAGATTGGAGGGCTACACAGGTCGCTGAATGCTATAATTGAAGCAAATGAGCCTAAATTAGACGAAATTATATCTGTTTCCAGAACACGAATGAACTACCTTTGCCAATAAACAAAACTTTAAATCTATTATGAAGAGGCTGGTTCATTTATTAGTAACATTTATTCTTTCCGCAAATTTCATCTATGCCCAGAATCTAACCCGTTGGGTGAACCCTTTTATTGGAACGGGGGCTGTGAATTCCAGCCTTTCGGGAAATAATTATCCGGGAGCCACAGTCCCTTTTGGTATGGTACAGTTGAGTCCGGATACCCGCGAAGCTCCCGACTGGGCGCAGGCTTCGGGATATGATTATAATGACTCTACCATTTATGGTTTCAGCCATACCCGTTTAAGTGGGACGGGAGCTTCCGATTTTATTGATATATTGATGTTCCCCACGGTCAGTGATAAAACGAAATCAGCTTTCACTCACCAGCAGGAACGGGCACGTCCGGGATATTATCAGGTGTTATTGGATGATGAAGGGATTCATGCGGAATTGACAGCCTCTGTACGTGTGGGCGTACATCGTTATACGTATCCGCAGGGTAAGGAAGCCAGACTGTGGCTGGACTTGGATCATTCCGCCAATAAAGGAAGCTGGAACCGTCGTATTATCCAGTCACAAATTCGGATCATTTCTCCTACTGAGGTAGAAGGTTATCGTATCATTACCGGATGGGCGAAACTGAGAAAAATCTATTTCCATATTGAATTTTCTAAACCAATACACTTTTCTGAATTTCATGACGGAGGCCGGAAATATAAAAATACACCGGTCATTAACGGAACGGATCTTCATGGTTTGTTTACGTTCGATATGCGGCAGGATCAGGAATTGGTGTGTAAAGTAGCCTTGTCACCGGTTTCTATAGAGAATGCCCGTCTGAATATGTCTAAGGAAGTTCCCGGTTGGGATTTTGATAATATTGCTTTTGCTGCCGGAGACAGTTGGGAAAAGGAACTGGAAAAGATAACCGTCCGGGGTACTGATCTGCAGAAAACGATCTTCTACACGGCTTTATATCACACGATGGTCCAGCCCAATACCATGAGTGATGTAAACGGTGAATATATGGCTGCCGATTATACGACACGTAAGGTTGCCGATAATGAAGTGCATTATTCCACTTTTTCTTTATGGGATACATTCAGGGCGGCTCATCCGCTTTATACTTTGCTGCATACCGGCCGCATTCCTGATTTTATTAAAAGCATGATGCGTCAATATGATTATTATGGTTATCTGCCTGTGTGGCAATTATGGGGGCAGGATAATTATTGTATGATTGGCAACCACTCCATTCCTGTCATTGTGGATGCTGTGCTGAAAGGTGTTGCAGGAGTGGATGCGGAAAAAGCCTATGAAGCAGTTCGTAGCAGTTCCATCGTATCTCATCCGAACTCTCCTTTTGAAGTATGGGAGAAATATGGATACATGCCTGAGGATATTCAGACACAATCTGTTTCTATTACTTTAGAACAAGCTTTTGATGATTGGTGTGTCGCACAGTTGGCCCGGAAATTAGGGAAAGAAGAAGATTATAGCCGCTTTATGAAGCGTTCCGCTTTTTACCGGAATCTGTTTAATGCAGAGACAAAATTCTTTCAACCGAAAAATAAGAAAGGAGAATGGATGGAACCTTTCGATCCTTATAAATATGGAGCCAATGGCGGCTATCCTTTCACTGAGGGGAATGCCTGGCAATACTTCTGGTATGTACCCCAGAATATACCCGACTTGATTTCACTGACAGGGGGCAACAACGCTTTTACCGCAAAATTGGATACCTTCTTCACTGTCAATTATCAAAGTGGTGAGCTGAATGACAATGCTTCCGGTTTTGTAGGGCAATATGCGCATGGCAATGAGCCGAGCCATCACGTGGCTTATCTGTATGCTTGTGCGGGAGAACCTTGGAAGACACAGAAATATGTGGCGCATATCATGAATGAACTGTACAACGATTCTTCTTCGGGCTATGCCGGTAATGATGATTGCGGGGAAATGTCTGCTTGGTATGTGTTTGGCGCACTTGGCTTTTATCCGGTAAATCCGGTCAGCGGAGAGTACATTATCGGTACTCCTATGTTGGAGGAAGCGGCTATCCAGTTGCCTGATGGAAAGACTTTTACCATCAAAGCCCCACGTAAAAAGCACAATGAGATTTATATCCGTTCCATGAAACTGAATGGCAAGAAATATACAAAGAATTATATTACCCATCAGGATATTATGAATGGCGGAACGCTGGAGTTTGTAATGAGTGCCACACCGCGAAAATAATGAATGGTTTGTTGTCCTTTAGCTTGATTGTTTGATGAAAAGACTTATCGTTGTATATTTGTTGTTTATCAGTTTGAATGTACTGAATGCGTGGGCTCAGAAGTCTCCCGCAGATTATGTCAATCCGATTATCGGTGCTACAACCGCCGATGAAATGGCAGGCTCTGACCATGGATTAGGCAAAACATTTCCCGGTGTGTGCACTCCTTTCGGCCTGGTGCAATTGAGTCCCGATACAAAGACCGGAGGAGATAACGGCCCCGGGTATTCCTGGCATCATTCTACCATCGAAGGATTCAGCTTCACCCACATGAGCGGCATCGGTTGGTATGGCGATTTGGGTAATTTCCTGGTTATGCCTACCACGGGAGAACTGCATACGTTCAAAGGGACGGAAGAAAATCCCGAAAGCGGTTACCGTTCCCGTTATTCCCATGACCGTGAGGTGGCAAAAGTGGACGGTTATTCTGTGATGCTGGATGATTATGGTATTCAGGTGGAATTGGCAGCGGCTTCCCGTTCGGGAATGATGCGTTTTACCTATCCTCAGTCTGAGGTTTCCCGCATACAGATAGATTTGGCACGCCGTATCGGTGGTACTTCTACCGAACAATATGTAGAAGTGGAGGACGATTATACCATTAAAGGCTGGATGAAATGTACCCCCGATGGTGGCGGCTGGGGAGATGGGGCAGGACAAGGTAACTATACAGCTTATTTCTATTGCTGCTTTGACCGTCCTTTGAAAAATTTTGGCGTATGGAGTGCGGATATCCCCGAGGGAGTGGAGCGTAAGAATGCTTCCAATGACGATCCGGCTTACCATGAATATATCAAGAATGCTCATGTATTTCCCCGGAAAAAGATAGCTCAAGGGAAACATCTAGGCTTTTATACTGAGTTCTCCACTCGTGAAGGGGAGCAGGCTTTGTTGAAATGCGGCATCTCGTTTGTCAGCATAGAGGGTGCGCGAAAGAATCTGCAAAGCGATATTTCCGATTGGAATTTTGATGGAGTGCGTCAGCGTGCCCGCAGGCAGTGGAATGAGGCTCTCTCGGGTGTACAGGTGGAAGGAGAGGAAAAGGATAAGACTATTTTCTATACATCTTTATATCACACGATGATAGATCCGCGTTGTTTCTCGGATGTGGACGGCGCCTATCCGGGGGCGGATGGCAAGGTGCATTATGCGGATGATTTTATCTATCGTACTATTTTCAGCGGCTGGGATGTATTCCGTAGCCAGTTTCCTTTACAGACCATTATCAATCCCCGGCTGGTGGACGATGAAATAAATTCATTGATTCAACTGGCGGAACTGAGCGGTAAGAAATATTTTCCACGTTGGGAATTCTTGAATGCCTATTCGGGTTGTATGGTGGGTAATCCGGCCGTTTCGGTGGTGGCGGATGCTTACAATAAAGGTATCCGGAATTATGATACCCGGAAAGCTTTGGAATATTCTTTGAACACAGTCCGCACATTTGGCAATAATGAGCAGGGATATACGCCGGATGATCTCTCGAAAACGTTGGAGTATGCTTATACGGACTGGTGTGTCAGCACTATGCTTCGTGATATGGGAAGGGAACAGGAAGCTGTGGCATTTGAGAGGAAGGCCCAATCTTATCATCAGGTATGGTGTGATAGTGTGAAATGGTTCCGTGCACGTTCGGCAGATGGTAGCTGGATGCCGTGGAAGGGGCGGAATGTACATTGGCAAGGTTGTATAGAAAGTAATAATTATCAGCAGGGCTGGTTTGTCCCGCATGATCTGGAAGGATTGATTTCTCTTATGGGAAAAGAGTACTTTGAACGGGAATTGGTAGCATTCTTCGAGGGAGCAGATGAACGTTTCATGTGGGGGGATTACTATAATCATCCTAACGAGCCTGATCATCAGGTACCTTTCATGTTGAACTATACTTCGCGTCCGTGGCTCACCCAATATTGGACACGGCGTATCTGCCGGAATGCATACGGTGATACAGTGAACGGATTGTGTGGAAATGAGGATGTGGGACAGATGTCTGCCTGGTATATTCTGGCGGCTATGGGATTCCATCCTATTTGTCCCGGCAACAACCGTTATGAACTGACAAGTCCTGTGTTCCGTAAAGTTATTTTGTCTTTAGATAATCGATATTATAAAGGAAGGACATTTACGATCATAGCACATCATAATTCTCCGGAGAATGTATATATCCAGTCTGTTTCCTTGAATGGAAAGCCTTTGAACCGTCTTTGGATTACCCATGAAGAGATAACAAAGGGTGGCGTTCTGGAATTTGTGCTGGGAAAAGATCCTAAGCACTGAATCCTCCTTTTATAGGCTGTAATTGAAGCAAAAGAGCCTAAAAATGGCGAAATATTCTCTACCTGATGGGAGAGGTATGTTTACTTTTGCCTTGGAAGAAACTATTAATCATGAAAAATATGAAACATTTTAAGACTTATTTGGGAGCAATGGCTTTGGCGCTTTCCGGATGCCAGAGTGCGACTGATTCCTGTGAAACTACAGAATTATGGTATGCCCAGCCGGCAGAAGTTTGGATGGAATCTTTACCTATTGGTAATGGACGCTTGGGAGCTATGACTTATGGTGGGATAGAGGAAGAGAAACTGGCGTTGAATGAATCGACAATGTGGTCCGGCCAGTACAATGAGAACCAGAACATACCTTTCGGACGAGAGAAAATGAACCAGCTCAGAAAGTTGTTCTTTGAGGGAAAACTATCGGAAGGAAACCGTATAGCCGGAGATAATCTTCATGGCAACCAGACTTCTTTCGGAACTCATCTTCCCATTGGAGATTTGAAGATGCAATTCATTTACCCCGAAGGTAAAGTGACCGGCTACCGTCGTTCGTTAAGCTTGGATGAGGCTGTCAGCAGCGTTTCTTTCAACTCCGGCGGTGTGAACTATAAACGCGAGTATTTTGCTACAAACCCGGATAATGTTCTCGTACTCCGCTTGACCGCTGATAAGCAAAAGTCCATTACTATGAATATGGGATTGGATTTGATGCGTCAAGCCGATCTTTCTGTAGAAGATAACCAATTGGTATTTACCGGGAAAGTAGATTTTCCCTTGCATGGTCCGGGCGGAGTCTGTTTTGAAGGAAGAATAGCCGTTCTGGCTGATAATGGAGAGGTAAAGATGGAACAGTCTGGAGTAGGTATAAAAGAAGCTGATGCCGTGACTTTGATTGTCGATGTGCGTACCGATTATAAAAGTCCTGATTACAAGACTCTTTGTGCTGATGGCGTGAAGAAGGCTGCAGCTAAATCTTATGATGAATTGAAGCAGGCGCATATAAAGGATTATAACACGTTGTACAATCGTGTCTCTATTCATTTCGGACAAGACGCTAACCGCGCGTTGCCTACGGATGTTCGTTGGAAACAAGTGAAGGAAGGCAAGACTGATACTGGTCTGGATGCCTTGTTCTTCCAATATGGCCGTTACCTCACCATTGCCAGTTCCCGCGAAAACTCTCCATTGCCCATTGCCTTGCAGGGTTTTTTCAATGACAACAAGGCGTGCAACATGGGCTGGACCAATGACTATCATCTGGATATCAATACTGAACAGAATTATTGGGCAGCCAATGTTGGCAATCTTGCCGAATGTAATGCCCCCCTGTTTACCTATATTAAGGATTTGGCGCATCACGGTGCGAAGACTGCCGAAGTGGTCTATGGATGTAAAGGCTGGACTGCTCACACTACAGCCAATGTCTGGGGATATACTCCTGCCTCCAGTACCATTATTTGGGGACTGTTCCCGATGGCAAGCTCATGGATAGCTTCCCATCTGTGGACACAATATGAATTTACACAGGACAAGCAATATCTGGCCGAAACGGCCTATCCGCTTTTGAAAGGTAATGCACAGTTCATCCTGGATTTCTTGGCAAAAGACCCGAAGAGTGGTTATCTGATGACAGGGCCGAGCATCTCACCCGAAAACTGGTTTCGTACAGCAGGCGGTGAAGAAATGGTTGCCTCCATGATGCCTGCCTGTGACCGTGAACTGGCCTACGAGATCTTGTCGAATTGTGTTCAGGCTTCAGAGATATTGAATACCGACCGCGAGTTTGCCGATAGCCTGCGTACTGCCATCGCCCAACTTCCTCCCATCCAGTTGCGTGCCAATGGTGCCATTCGTGAATGGTTTGAAGATTTCGAGGAAGCTCATCCCAACCATCGTCACACTTCCCACCTGCTGGCACTCTATCCTTTCTCTCAAATCACTTTGGAGAAGACTCCCGAACTGGCGGAAGCTGCCCGCAAGACCATCGAGAATCGTTTGTCTGCCGAGAACTGGGAAGATACAGAGTGGAGTCGTGCCAATATGATTTGTATGTATGCCCGCTTGAAAGATGCACAGGAAGCATATAAGAGTGTTCAATTATTGCAGGGCAAGCTTTCACGTGAGAATTTAATGACTGTATCTCCAGGTGGCATTGCTGGGGCGGAAGGTGATATTTATTCGTTTGACGGGAATCCCGCCGGTACAGCTGGTATGGCAGAAATGCTAATACAGAATCATGAGGGTTATGTAGAATTCTTACCTTGTTTGCCTATTGAATGGAAAGATGGTGGTTTTAAAGGTCTATGTTTAAAGGGAGGAGCTGAAGCGACTGCTGAGTGGACGAATACTGTCATTAATAAAGCTTCTTTAAAAGCTACTGCTGATCAGGTTTTAAAAGTGAAAATTCCTCAAGGGAAAAAATATAGAGTGCTTTTAAATAGTAAGGAGGCAATTGCAAATCCTGATGCAAAAGGTTTGATAACAGTGGAAATGAAACGTGGAGATTTGCTGGAATTGTTGTAAAAAACAGGTTGCTTTGCATAGCTTGATTGAGGATTACATCTCAGTATATTGAGGTGTAGTCCTCGTTTTATGATAAGGCAACCAGCAAAGTAATGAAATAGTAATATTGTCCATATCCTCAGTAATTTTTTCTATTCTTTAAGTCCTTGAATCCTTGTTACTTTGCATCATAAAAATAACTAATATATGATATTCATGAAAACACAATCTAATTTTTATCTATTTCTTATTGCTTTGATTTCTGCTATGGGAGGTTTCCTGTTTGGATATGACTGGGTAGTGATCGGAGGAGCAAAACCTTTTTATGAACAATATTTTGGTATAGCTGGTAACCCTGTTATGCAGGGATGGGCTATGAGCAGTGCCTTGATTGGTTGTTTGTTTGGGGCGCTAAGTGCCGGTAAGCTGAGTGACCGTTTGGGACGTAAGCCGATTTTGATTTTGGCGGCAGGATTATTTATCTGTACGGCTGTCGGTACAGGGGCGGTGCATTCTTTTACTTTCTTTAATGTATTTCGTTTGGTGGGGGGCTTTGCCATTGGGATTGCTTCCAGTTTGTCACCTATGTATATAGCAGAAATAGCTCCGGCACATTTGCGGGGACGGTTTGTGTCCATCAATCAGTTGACGGTAGTGTTAGGTATCTTGACTTCTCAGATTGTTAATTGGCAGATAGCCGAGCCTGTGGCATTAGGAGCTACTCATGAAATGATCCGTGAATCATGGAACGGGCAGATGGGATGGCGCTGGATGTTTTGGGCAATGACTGTCCCGGCCGCCTTGTTCTTTGTTTTTAGTTTTATATTACCGGAGAGTCCTCGTTGGTTAGCCTCTTCGGGAAAGCGGGAGGCTGCACTCAAGGTGTTTACCCGTATGGGAGGAAAGGAATATGCTGTTACTGAGTTGGCGGCCATAGAAACGGCTTCAGCCTGTCAGACGCAAGAAGGAGGTTTTCGTCAATTATTGAATCCTGCTATGTATAAAGTGTTGACTATAGGTGTTGTCATGGCTATTTTGCAGCAATGGTGTGGTATTAATGTTATTTTCAACTATGCACAGGAAATATTTATGGCGGCAGGTTATGGCGTGTCTGATGTCTTGATGAATATTGTGGTGACCGGTATTACAAATGTCATATTTACTATTCTAGCCATGTTTGTGGTAGACCGTTGGGGACGTAAGGCGTTGACACTGATCGGATCATTTGGACTGGCAGTAATTTATGCCTTTATGGGAGCCGCTTATTATTTTCATATCACAGGAGTTGTGCTGTTGATTATTGTTGTGATGGCTATTGCCTGTTATGCCATGACTTTGGCTACAGTGATGTGGGTCATTATCTCTGAGATTTTCCCGAACCGTATTCGTGGAGTTGCCATGTCTGTTTGTACTTTCGCTTTGTGGGCGGCCTGCTTTATACTGACCTATACTTTCCCGATGTTGAATAGTGGTTTGGGAGCTGCCGGGACATTCTGGCTGTATGGGCTGATTTGCCTGAGTGGGGGAATATTTGTTGTATTCCGTTTGCCGGAGACCAAAGGAAAGAGTCTGGAGGAAATAGAAAAAGAATTAGTGAAATAACAATCATTTATTATGGAAAAAATAACTCAATATTTAATTCAAAGTACCGTTCATGGCAGTGAGGTGCGTGCATGGGAGGAAGATATTATGCTTCCTACTTATGAGATAGGAGAGGAAGAGAAGAATCCTATTTTTCTTGAAAAGAGAGTTTATCAGGGAAGTTGTGGAGCTGTTTATCCTTATCCGGTAGTCGAGAAGATTTCAGATAAGAAAGCAGACAAGAAATACCATGCGTTGTTTATCGAGAATGAATACATTAAGGTGATGGTGCTTCCCGAGTTGGGAGGACGTATACACATGGCTTATGATAAGGTGAAGAAACGTCACTTTGTTTATTATAACCAAGTGGTGAAACCGGCATTGGTGGGATTGACAGGACCTTGGATTTCTGGAGGAATCGAATTTAACTGGCCTCAGCATCACCGTCCTTCTACTTTTTTGCCTACTGATTTCTTGATAGAGGAAAATGCGGATGGCAGCAAGACAATATGGTGCAATGAAGTGGAGAGAATGTTTCGTACTAAAGGTATGCAGGGATTTACGCTTTATCCGGGCAAGGCTTATATAGAAATTAAAGTGAAGATTTATAATCGTACGTCTTTCCCTCAGACTTTCTTGTGGTGGGCCAACCCTGCAGTGGTGGTCAATGACCATTATCATTCGGTATTCCCGCCTGATGTGAATGCGGTGTTCGATCACGGCAAGCGCGATGTCTCTTCTTTCCCTATTGCTACAGGGGTTTATTATAAGCAGGATTATTCTGCTGGTGTGGATATCTCTAAATATAAGAATATTCCGGTTCCTACATCATATATGGCTATCAAGTCTAAATATGATTTTGTGGGTGGCTATGAAGAAGATGTTCGTGGGGGACTTCTGCACGTGGCCGATCATCATGTTTCTCCGGGAAAGAAACAATGGACATGGGGAAATGGTGATTTCGGTAAGGCTTGGGATCGTAATCTGACTGATGAGGACGGCCCTTATATTGAGCTGATGACCGGTATGTACACAGACAATCAGCCGGATTTCACTTGGTTGCAACCCTACGAAGAAAAATCATGGGTACAGTATTTTATGCCTTACAGTGAGGTGGGATATGTGAAAAACGCAACTAAAGATGCTTTGTTGAATTTGGAGATAAAAGAAGGTAAAGCTCGTCTGGTACTTTATACTACGGGAGTGAATAGTGGGGTACGCATTATAGTGAAGGATATAAAAGGAACTGTCTTATTGGACAGAACTACACAGGTTTCACCATCAGAGCCGTTTGTTACAACTTTTGCGGCGGAAGGGCTAAAAGAAGAGGACGTATGTGCGGAGGTTCGTGATAAAGAAGGTGCCGTTTTGCTTTCCTATCAGGCGGATAAACCGGAAATCAAACCGATTCCTGATCCTGCCAAGGCTGCTAAAGATCCTCAGGATATTGCTTCCATCGAGCAATTGTTTTTGACAGGATTACATTTGGAACAATATCGTCATGCCACTTATAATCCGATGGATTATTATAAGGAAGCGTTAAGACGTGAGCCGGGAGATGTACGTTGCAACAATGCGGTAGGACTACTGTTAATGCGTAAAGGACAATTTGCAATGGCGGAAAGTTATTTCCGGAAAGCGGTGGAAACCTTGACAGAACGTAATCCGAATCCTTATGACGGTGAACCTTATTATAATTTGGGCTGGAGTTGTATGATGCAACAGAAGTGGGAGGAGGCTTATGATGCTTTTTTCAAGTCGGCATGGAATGCTGCTTGGCAGGATGCGGCTTATTATGCTCTGGCGCAGCTTGACACTCGTAAAGGAAAGTATGAAAGTGCTCTGGATAAGATAGACCGTTCATTGATTCGCAATTGGCATAATCACAAGGCGCGTCAGTTGAAAACTTCCATTCTGCGCAAGTTGGGACGTAAGGAGGAAGCTTTGGCACTCGTATCCGAATCATTGCAGATAGATCGTTTTAATATGGGATGTCGTTTTGAACATTATCTGTTAACCCGGGATGTGAAAGTGTTGGAGGAAATGAAAGAGTTGATGCGTGGTTGGGCACACGGATATATAGAATACGCATTGGATTTTGCTGCTGCCGGATTGTATGAGGAAGCTCTATCTTTACTGGAATGCCATGTCACCGGAACTACAGAAATATATCCTGTCGTTTATTATGCAATGGGATATTTCCATACCTGTAAGGGAGATGAGAGTAAAGCATTGGAATATTATCAGCGGGCAGAAAAAGAGAATCATTCATATTGTTTCCCGAATCGTATAGAAGAAGTATTGATTCTTCAAGATGCCTTACGTCTGAATATTCATGGGGCAAAAGCGGCATATAGTTTAGGTAATTTCTGGTATGCTAACCGTCAGTATGACAATGCCATTGCCTGTTGGGAACATTCTGCGGCCATAAATCCGGCATATCCCACCGTATGGCGTAATTTGTCGTTGGCTTATTATAATAAACGCGATGACAAGCAGAAAGCCTTGGAAACTTTGGAAAAAGCTTATGCATTGGATGAGCACGATTCTCGTATATTAATGGAGTTGGATCAACTTTATAAACGTTTAGGGCGGCCGCATAGTGAACGTTTGGCTTTTTTGGAAGCACATCTGCCCGAAGTAGAGCAGCGTGATGATCTTTCCATTGAACGTATCACTTTGTATAATCAATCAGGCCGCTATGCTGAAGCAAAAGAATTGATTGCCGCGCGTAATTTCCATCCATGGGAAGGAGGAGAAGGAAAAATCACCGGACAATATGTATTGTGTCGTGTAGAATTAGCAAAGATTGCTTTAAGTGAAAAACTCTATGCCGATGCTTTAGCCCTTTTAAATGAGACGGATGTTTATCCGGTTAATTTAGGTGAGGGAAAATTGGCAAATGCTGAGGAAAATGATATCTGGTATTATAAAGGCGAGGCGCTTCGTGGCTTGGGAAATGAGCAACAAGCGATAGATTGTTTTACCAAAGCGACCATTGGTTCTTCAGAACCACAACAGGCTTTCTTCTACAATGACCAACAACCCGATAAGATTTTCTATCAAGGTCTGGCATGGCGTGCATTGGGCAGAGAGGATAAGGCACGCAGCTGCTTTAACAAATTGATAAAGCATGGTGAGAAGCATTTGTTTGACCACTGCCGGATTGATTATTTTGCTGTTTCTTTGCCTGATCTGGCTATTTGGGAAGACGATTTGGATAAACGTAACCGCATTCATTGCAATTATGTGATGGGATTGGGTTATTTGGGATTGCATGAGATGGGAAAAGCCATTGATTTTTTGGATAAGGTGCGAGAATTGGATATTAACCATCAAGGTGGACAAATCCATCGTAATTTGTGTGCTGTATGAAAGAAAAGAATGGGGGAATTTGTAATGGTTATTCGTGAAAAGAAATAGAGGGGTGACCCTCTATTTCTTTTATATTGGTATTATTTATCCTTTTTTTTCTATCTTTGACTAAAATTTCAAGCAAACTATGAAAAAAACTTGGCTCATTATATGTTGTTTGTATGTTGTATTTACATTACAGGCTGTTGATAGGGGATTGTCCAATTTTTATTTTTCTCATATAACGGGTGAGAATGGGCTGTCACAAAGTAATGTGAAAGCTATTATTCAGGATAGTTACGGGTTTATGTGGTTTGGTACAAAGAATGGTTTGAACCGTTTTGACGGAACTTCTATTGTGCAGATGGATTGTGATGACTATGTGGCCGGTACGGGAAATCATAATATCTCTGCATTATTTGAAGATAAGGAACGTCAGTTATGGGTCGGGACGGATAGAGGAGTTTATCGTTATAATCCGACTTCGGATATATTCACGTTCATGAATCAGGAGACGGAAGAAGGGGTGAATATGAATAATTGGGTATCTGATATTGTAGCGGATTCTATTGGCAATATTTGGATTGTAATTCCTGATCAGGGAGTTTTTCGCTATAGGAATGAGAAACTTTATTTTTATGAAGTCACCAACAAAGAGCATTTTAAGACAGAAGCTCCGGAGTGTATTCTGGTGCGTCCTGATGGAGAGGTCTGGGTTGGTACATGGGGAGTCGGACTTTTCCGATATAATGGGAGTACGGATAGATTTGAACAATATTGTGTTGATAAAACCGGGTATTCATTAAAAGGAAAGAATATTAATTTTATTTGTAATTATGGCGATTGGATTGCAATGGCTGTTCATGAAGGGGAATTGATGAAATATAATCCCAGTACGAATCAGTTGGTAAAAATAGACATACCGGAAGCTGACCATACATTTGTACGTAATGTGGCTTGTTTTGACGATGAACTGTGGGTGGGAACTTATGAAGGTTTGTTTGTGGTAAATGAAAAAAAGAATAAAATAGTTCATTTGAAACAAGACTTGATGCGTCCGTTCAGCTTGTCGGATAAGATTATTTATACTATTTATCGGGATCGTGAAGATGGAATTTGGTTAGGAACCATGTTTGGTGGGGTGAATTATCTGCCTCATCATGACTTGTTATTTGATAAATATGTACCAGGAAGTGACGGACGTTCGTTGACTACAAAACGGATAAGGGAACTAGCTTCTGATAATAAGGGCAATATATGGGTTGGAACTGAAGACGACGGAATTAATATATTGGATATTGCTTCCGGGCAGGTAAACCGATTGCATCCGGTGGATGGTGATAAAGGGAGTCACATGGTTACTTTGGGGATGTTTGTTAAAGGAAACCAACTGTTTTGCGGCTTGTTCAAGCAAGGATTGGATGTGATTCAGTTACCTGAGAATAAAGTTTGTCATTATACTCCAGAGGAGTTGAATATAGGAGAAGGAAGTGTTTATACTTTCTTTATAGATGAGGCAGGATATAAGTGGATTGGCACAGGTTGGGGACTTTATAAAGCGGCTCCTGCAAGTTTTCATTTTGAAAAGGTGGAAGAAGTGGGTTTTGATTGGATTTTCGATGCATTTCAAGATAAGGATGGAATGATATGGTTCGCTTCCATGGGAAGCGGGTTATGGAAGCATGATCCGGGAAAGAATATCTTTAAAAAATATACTTATGAGGAAGGTAGGGAGAATACATTGGGATCCAATTCTGTCAGTTCGGTAATGCAGGATAGTAAAGGGCGGATTTGGATTTCCACTGATCGTGGTGGAATTTGTCGTTACAATTCTCAAACGGATGATTTTACCTCTTTTTCCATTAAAGACGGTTTGCCGGATGATGTGGCTTATAAGATATTGGAAGATGAGCAATCAAATTTATGGTTCGGGACAAATCGGGGGCTGGTCAGGTTTAACCCGGAATCGAAAGACGTGCGGGTATATACTACTAAGGATGGTTTATTAGGGAACCAGTTTAATTATAAGTCAGCTTTGAAGGGGGAGGATGGTAAGTTTTATTTTGGCGGTATAGACGGATTGATTGCCTTTGATCCTGATTCTTCGGAGAAAATTAATTTCTTGCCACCTGTTTATATCTCAAAATTCAGTATTTACAATCAGGAGATAACGGTTCATACTCCTAATTCTCCTTTGAAAAAGTGTATAGAACATACGGATGAAATCGTATTGCCTTATGATCAGTCAAATATTAGTTTTGATGTTGCTTTATTAAGTTATTCCACTACGGAGTCCAATCAATACTATTATAAGTTGGTTCCGTTGGATAAAGATTGGATCAGGGCGGCAAGTAATCAGAATATTTCTTATGCAAAATTGCCTCCGGGAAATTATACTTTGCAGGTTCGGGCTACCAATAGTGTCAAGGAAGGTCCCTATGCTACCCGGTCTTTATCTATTGTTATCCTGCCTCCTTGGTGGCAGTCTGTTTGGGCTTATTTTCTGTACATTATATGGGGAATCTGTGTCGTACTTTGTTGGTTCTTCTGGTATAAAAGGCGTAAGGAGAAACAGATGGAAGAAAAGCAGAAATTATTTGAAATTGAGAAGGAGAAAGAACTCTATGAATCAAAAGTCAGTTTCTTTACTGAAATAGCTCATGAGGTGCGCACTCCCTTGACATTGATAAATGGTCCGTTGGAAGCTATTGAGGAAATGGATATCAAGGACCAGAAATTGAACAAGAATTTGAAAGTAATCGGGCAGAATACCAAGAGATTATTGGATCTGACCGGACAGTTGCTTGATTTTCAGAAAATAGGAGCGAGTAAATTTGAGTTGAAATTTGAAACGGTTGATGTAACGGCATTGTTGAATGAAACGATTGCTCGTTTTGAGCCTACTATTCTGCAAAAGCAGAAAGAATTATTGCTGCATATTCCTGAAGAAAGGATTATGGCAGCTATAGATAAGGAGGCTATAACAAAGGTGTTGAGCAATTTATTAAATAATGCATTGAAATATGCACGTCATACCATTACGGTAGACCTTTTACAAGAAGAGGCTAATTTTACTGTTCGTGTTGTCAGTGACGGAGAGAGGATACCTGAAGCATCCAGTCAACAGATCTTTGAGCCGTTTTATCAAATGGAGAAGAAAAAGGATGTAACTCGGATGGGAGTAGGCATAGGATTGCCCTTGGCACGTTCACTAGCCACTCTGCATAAGGGCAGACTTTATTTAGATATAGAACAACCGGAGAATAATACATTTGTTTTGATCATTCCTTTGAATAAAGAGGAGGTCAGGCAGCAAATAGAGAAGGTTGTGGAGCAAAATATAGAAGTATTGGATGAGGAAACATCAACAGAAACAGACCAGATGAAAGGTTATACTTTATTGTTAGTAGAGGATAATGAGAGTATGAGATCTTTTATTTTTGAACGACTGGAAGCTTTGTTTACAGTAGAAACCGCTGTGAATGGACAGGAAGCGTTGGATGTTTTACGTAGTAATCACATAGATTTGGTTATCAGTGATATAATGATGCCGGTGATGAATGGCTATGAATTATGTAAGGAAATAAAGGCGGATATTGATTTGTGCCATATTCCGGTTATTTTCCTTACCGCCAAGAACGATTTGGAGAGTAAGATTAACGGATTGAAGATAGGAGCGGAAGCTTATGTGGAAAAGCCTTTTTCTTTCAATTATTTGAAGACTCAGATTTTGTCTTTACTCAGTAATCGAAGGAAAGAGCGTGAGGCATTCTCCAAACGTCCTTTTTTCCCTGTGCATAATATGCAGATGAACAAGTCGGATGAGGAGTTTATGAATAAAGTGATCAATGTGATTCAAGAGAATATCTCGGATGAAAATTTCAATGTGGAACGTATGGCTGATATCTTATGTATGAGCCGTTCCAGCTTGTTGAGGAAAATAAAGATTCTATTCAATCTTTCACCCATAGATTTCATCCGGTTGATCCGTTTGAAAAAAGCGGCCGAATTGATTCAGGAAGGTAAGTATCGTATTGGGGATATCTGTTATATGGTAGGAATAAACTCTTCATCTTACTTCAGCAAATTATTCCTGAAACAATTCGGAATGACCCCGAAAGAGTTTGAGAAACAGTATCAAACATCCAAGGAAAAAGTTAAAATAGATCTGACGGAGAATCTCTGATTGAAAGAAATGCAGCAAAAAATGATGCATTTGCGGATTCTGCGGGTGTGGATGCGTCATTGCTGCAAAAATCCTATTTATTGCAGCGTTTGTATATTAACAGGTTGTCAAGATATGCCTACTTTTGACCATGCTTGAAAGGAAAAGAATTCCGGACAGTAAAGCAGCCTTAAGTAGATTTATCTCTTTGACAAACTAATAATATTATGAAGAATAATTGGTTAACTTTAAAATCATTGTTTCTCTGTGTTTCTGCATTGGGCGTTTCCGGTCTTATTTTGTCCGGGTGCGCTGAAAGTGCAAATCTGAATGTCGGTGAATGGTCTTTGGAGTACGATGCTCACGCTAATGGTATTGATATCAGCAAAGGCTCTAAGCTTATTTATGATAATGTATATGCATCTTATAAACTGGCCGACAGTGTTGTTTCTACCCGTGATTATGCAAAGCATCATGTTTCTACCAAAAAAATCAATGATCATTTTGGAGAAGGATATCATTATGAGGTGACTTATACCGGGAATAATCTGCCTGCACTGGTTCAATCTTTTTATGTATATCCGGCAAAGGATTATGTGCTGACAGATTTCACTTTGGAGAGTACGACTGAAATAGCCTCGAATTATATGGCACCGGTCAATGTGGACCAAATGCCTGAAGTATTGAACCAGGGAGAAAATAATCGTGCGCTTTTCATCCCTTTCGATAATGACTGTTGGATCAGATATCAATCTCATCCGCTCACATTTACAGAACTGACTAGTTATGAAGTTACTGCCATATTTAATAATGATGACCGTGAAGCTGTGGTGGTAGGTTCTGTAGAACATGATTCTTGGAAAACAGGTATAACAATAGGTAAAGGTAATATATATAATGTAGGTTCGTTGGTATGTTATGGCGGTGTTGCCGATAAGACAACACGTGATTCGAAACCTCACGGTGCATTGAAAGGTACGAAAATCAAGTCACCTAAAATTTTAGTAGGATTTTTTAAAGACTGGCGTGAAGGTATGGAAGAATACGCTCAGGCTAATGCTGTGATTGCTCCTCCCAAGGCTTGGGATAAAGCTGTTCCTTTTGGCTGGAACAGCTGGGGAGCGTTACAATTTAATCTGACCTATCCGAAAGCATTGGAAGTTTCTGATTTTTATAAAGAGAATTTGCAGTCCCATCATTTTGTGAATTCGGATAATCTGGTCTATACAGGTTTGGATTCTGGCTGGAATAGCTTTTCAGAAGAGGAGTTGAAAGCTTTTGTGGATAGATGTAAGGCAAACGGTCAGGTCGCCGGCGTTTATTGGACTCCGTTTACTGATTGGGCCAAAAATCCTGAACGTGAAATAAAAGAAATGCCGGGATATAAATATAAAGATGTGTATCTCTATGCAAATGGAAAACCGCAGGAATTAGACGGAGCTTATGCTGTTGATCCTACCCATCCGGCTATTGAGGCTATGATGAAGCATACATCGGAGCTATTCCATCGGACCGGCTTTGAATATGTGAAAATGGACTTTATGACACATGGAGCAATGGAAGCCGACAAATGGTATAATCCGGAAATACAAACAGGTATTCAGGGATACAACTATGGAATGCAATTGCTTGACAAATATTTTGGTGATATGTATATCAATCTTTCTATTTCTCCTGTTTTTCCTGCTCATTATGCTCAGTCCAGAAGAATTGCTTGTGATGCATGGAATAAGATGAAGGATACCGAATATACCTTGAATGCACTTTCATACGGTTGGTGGCAGGATAAGGTCTATCAGTTTAATGATCCTGACCATATTGTATTGCGCGATGCTACAGATGGTGAGAACAGAGCGCGTGTCACTTCGGGGGTTATCACTGGAATTTTCATTGCTGGAGATGATTTCAGCAAAGGCGGTTCTAAAGAGGTGAAAGAGAAGGCGATGAAATATTTGACGAATGCTGAGATCAATGCCATAGCCAATGGGGAATCTTTTCATCCTGTAGATGGGAATGGTGAAAAGTCAGAAAATCAGTTTGTACGCATGGATAAGGATGGTAAGGCTTATTATGCGGTGTTCAACTATATGGATCAAGAGTTGAAGATGACTACAGCTTTAGAGCGTCTGGGGTTGGATTCGTCAAAGGAATATAAGTTGAAAGAATTATGGAGTGGCATTGAAAGTACTGCTAAGACTAACCTGGAAGTAACGGTTCCTGCATGTGATGTCGCAATTTTCAAAATGGAAGAATAAACCAATATAAACTTTAAATCGTACTTAAATTTACAAATTATGAAAAGAATTAGGCTTATTAATTTAATCCTTATCATGTTTTGTTGCTGCAATATGTTGGCACAGAACATAACGGTTACAGGACAGGTGGTGGATGTTACATCCGAACCTATCATTGGTGCAAGTGTAGTGGTAAAAGGTACAACCAATGGGACTATTACCGATTTTGATGGTAAATTTACATTATCAGTTCAGAAGGGGGGAACATTACATATTTCTTATATAGGATATGTTGCCCAAGATGTAAAAGTGATGGGTGACCAACCTGTCAAAGTGGTGATGGCGGAAGATACTGAAACATTAGACGAAGTGGTTGTTGTAGGTACTTCGATGAAGAAGAGTGATTTGACAGGAGCTGTAGGCAGTGTTAGTTCTGAGGTATTGAAAGAAAAACCGGTGACTGATATTAATCAAGCGTTACAAGGACGTGTGGCTGGTGTGTTGATTAATACGGCAGCAAAACCAGGTGATAACTCTTCTATTAAGGTAAGAGGTATCAATACTATTAACGGTTCTACTGATCCGATTTATGTAGTGGACGGTTTGGTGATGGATAACTATGGTGGCGGTTTTAATTCTGTTAATCTGAATGATGTCTCTTCTATTGAAGTATTGAAAGATGCATCGGCTACAGCATTGTATGGATCACGTGCGGCAAATGGTGTTATCTTGATTACAACCAAGAAAGGTGCTAAGGGAGAAGGTAAGGTGAGTTATGATGGATGGATTGGCGTTCGCTCGTATGCCAATATGCCCGAGACGATGAACTCTAAGCAATTGTTTGAACTTCGTAGAGATGCTGCCATGAATAGCTTTGCGGCTCGTCATCCCAATGCAACAGAAGCTGAGATTAATGCAAATCTGCAAAATCGTATTATGACTCCTTATAATCCATTAGGGGGCGGTGGCTATGTATTTGGCCAATATGAAATAGATGCTTATAATGACCCTTCTTTTCAAGACTATGATTGGATGGATGAGGTGACACGTAACGCTATTGAGCATAATCATTCATTGAGTTTTTCAGGTGGAAGTGAAAAAGGCTCTTTCTTCCTTAGTTTGAATTATGCCAATCAACAAGGTATGGTGAGAAATTTGAATAATAAGAATATTTCAGGCCGTATTAATGCGGAATATAATGTTAAGCCTTGGTTAAAAGTAGGAACCAATACTTCGTATGTACGTACTGAATCACAGCTTGGTGATGGTGATGAAGTTTTCGATAAAGCCCGTGGAGCCAATCCGATGTTACCAATTGATTATGACTTATTGACATTGAATTATGGTGGCTATGTTGATGAAAACTACTTTAATCCATTAGGTACTATGCGTATTGAAAATGATCGAATAAGAAATCGTATCATTAGTTCTAACTTTTTGAATGTTAATCCTGTTAAAGGATTGAACTTCCGTACTACTTTTTCAGTGAATTATTTGGATGAGCAAACATTTAGATATCAACCCAATGATATTCAACAGGCGATTCGTTATTCTAATAAGGGACAAGCTTCCCATAACAGAGACAATGTGGTGACCTGGCAGTGGGACAATACAGTTTCTTATGATACAACTTTAGCAGATGTTCATCGTGTCAATGCTGTGTTAGGTACAAGTGCTTCTAATATTTCACGTAATTACACCAACGCTACAGGACGTGGCTTTGATTCTAATTTGTTTGGTTATCATAACATTGGAGCATCAGAGAAGCTAGCTGACAGACAATTAGGTTCTGATTTCTATTCTTCTTCATTGATGTCTTACTTCTTGCGTGCTAATTATACGTATGCAAGTAAGTATTATTTAACTGTAACAGCCCGTTATGATGGTTCTTCTAAATTTGCCCAAGGACATAGATGGGGTTTATTCCCTTCTTTTTCTGCTGCATGGAATATTGCTGAAGAAAATTTTATGCAAAAACAAACTATTTTCGATCAGTTGAAACTGCGTGCTGGATATGGTGTAGTTGGTAACCAGGAAATTGACAACTTTGCTTTCTTGACTTTATATAGACCGAACGTTTCTACAGGCAGTACTACTTATGTGCCAGATTCTAAACGAGGTACATCGGATATTACTTGGGAAGGGCAGCGTCAGTTTAATATTGGAGTAGATATGGCATTTTTGAATAATCGTATTAAACTGTCAGCAGACTATTTCCATATCGTTAATGATAATTTGTTGCTGACGAGAAATCTGGCAGAAACAACAGGCTTTAGTACGTCAATAGAGAATATTGGTGAAATTAAAAATCAAGGTGTTGAATTTACTGTAGATATAAATGCGCTAAGAACCAAGGATTGGGAATGGAACATTTCTGCTAATTTCTCGAGAGACCGTAATGAGGTGACTAAGTTGTATGGTGATGGAGTGCAGTTTATCAAGAAATACGATGGGGATCATAATTTGCAAAAAGAAGGTAACCTTTTCTTGGGTGAATCGCGTAATACTATTTATATATGGCGCACAGGTGGCATCGCTCAGGTTGCTGACATGGATCGTTTGAATCAAATAGATTGGCAGGGAAGACAGGTGAATCCGGGTGATTTGTATCCGTTGGATGTCTCAGGTCCTGATGGTAAGCCTGATGGAAAGATTAATGATGAATACGACCGGGTAATAGTAGGTTCTCCTGACCCTAAATTTTATGGTGGTTTCAGTACAGATCTTAGTTGGAAGGGTCTTTCGTTGAATCTTGTATTTAATTATTCTTATGGTGCAAAGAAACTGAGCTACATGTATGAAACATTGGTTGGAAGTGTGGGACGTTCTCTGGCTTCAGTGGATTTACTGGATCGCTGGACACCTGAAAATACGGATGCAAAGTTCCCACGCCCGATGTTGCATGACGGAAATGATGGAGCTCCTTCTTATAATACGTTTAATGCCGGACAAATGGACTTTTCCGTACAAGATGCTTCTTACTTGCGTTTGTCAACAATGACTTTGGCTTATACACTTCCTAAGAAATTGGTTAATACAATGAAATTGGATAATGTGAGATTCTATACTACGGCTTCCAATGTCTTTTGTTGGACTACGTATAAAGGATATGATCCGGAAACCGGTGACTGGTATCCTCCTACAAGGATGTTCGTATTTGGCTTGAATGTAAGTTTCTAAGCATTCTCTGAAGAAAGAACAGTTTATAAATAATTCAATAACGTTTATGTAAAATGAAATCTATGAAAACAATACATACATTATTAGTCTCATCCCTGTGCCTGCTAGGTACAACTTCCTGCCAGGATTTCTTGGATAAGGAACCGCAAAGTGCTTTGACTGCTAATCAGATTTATTCAGATTTGAACAGACTGGAGCCTACCGTAGATGGCCTATATGTTAGTTTCCGTAATTCCAAAGTGGCTAGAGAAGGTTTTACTTTCTATATGATTGGTACGGATGAAGCTCAACAAGGCGTTAAAGAAATGATTACTTATTCCAGCCAGCCTGGATTTGATTATTACAATGGTCAGCTTAATAGCTCGCTTGATAAGATATCAGCAATGTGGAAAAGTAAGTGGCCCATTATCAATACTTCTTCATTGGCTATTTGTGGTCTTACCGGTTTGGAAGAAAAAGGAGGAGATGAGGCGACAATGCAAAAAATCAGAGAATTAAAGGCTAATGCTTGTTTTATGCGTGCTATGTCTATGTTTGAGCTGGCTATGCATTGGGGAGAAGTACCTATTGTGGATTTCCCTTCTCTTGAACAGACTGATATAGAGTACACAAGAAGACCATTGCCTGAAGTCTGGGGACAAATTTTTGATGATTTTACTTACGCTTCTCAGAATTTGGCTAGTGGTAGGCAAACAGGTCCGCGTGCCACTAAAGGCTCTGCTCTGGCTATGTTGGGAAAGCTTCACATGTACGCACAAGTAGAAAGCGGCTATCGTGATTTTGAGAAAGCTATTGGTTATTTTGAAGAAATTAATGATGGACGTTATTCGTTGGAACCTGACTATGGCACCTTGTTTGATGAATGGGGAACATTGGAATTCAATTCGCCGGAATCAGTTTATGAAATTGATTATGAGCCAAATGATAATGGAAGAAGTGGATGGCAATGGGATATGGGTTCCAAAACCTTAGGACAGGCCGGTTATTCAGAAGAATGCTATTTGGGCGGATGGGATGTTATTATGCCTACTGTTTATATGTATAGCATGCAAGAAGATGGTGGCGTTTGGGAAGAAGGCGATTTGCGCAGAAATGTCAATTTGCGCTATGAATGGGAGTATGATGGAAAGAAATATACAGTTCCTACAGATGCTATTGATGAACTGGATCCACATATAAAGAAATGGGAAGATAGACGTGTTGACCGTTTTGCTCCAGATTTTCCTAATGTACCCAATAGAAGCTATTATCGTGTGGGAAAGAATTATCCGATGATTCGTTTTGCTGATGTATTGCTTTGTTTGGCAGAATGTCTGAATGAAACAGGAAAAACGGAAGAAGCGATGAAAATAGTGAATGATGTCCGTACACGTGCCTGGGGAGGGAATTTACCAGCTGATAAGAAATGGACTGGCTTCTCTAAGGAACAATTTAGAACTGAAATCTTGAATGAGCGTTTACGTGAACTTTGCTTTGAAGGTTGGAGACGTATGGATCTTATCAGAACGGGTCAGTTTGTAAAATTGATAAAAGAACGCAACCGCTGGGCAAAAGAATCTGGAACAATTGAAGACTATCACATGCGTTATCCTATTCCTGATTCAGAAATTAATAATAACTCAGCATTAACTCCTGAGGATCAGAATCCGGGATATTAAAAGAAGGTTTAATCATAGGCATATAGAAAATATGATAGAATTCAAAAAAATAATTGCATCATTTGCGCTTGCAGCCTGTATGACAGGGCTGCAAGCACAGCAAACGATTTATTTACATTCGGATAATCCGCAAACTGTATGGAAACTGAAACCGCAGGCAGAAGTGAATGGAGATGGGGCAGTGCTGTGTAGTACGGGGCTTGATGCTTCGAAATGGGTAGATGCTGTTGTGCCTGGAACAGCTTTTAACTCGTATGTGGTGGCAGGATTAGAAAAGGATCCTAATTTTGGAGATAATATTCATCAGGTGAGTCGTGAAAAATATGATCGTAGTTTCTGGTATCGTACTACGTTTGATATTCCTGCTGATTTTACTAAAGACTTGATATGGCTGAATTTTAATGGTGTGAATCGTCGTGCTGATATATACATGAATGGTGTTTTCTTGGGACGTTTGGATGGTTTTATGCATCGTGGGCGTTTTGATGTGACCCGAATAGCCAAACGTGATGCCAAAAATGTGCTGGCTGTGTTGGTGCACATGCCAGATACTCCATTGGCTAATCAGGGAAGCCCTACTTATCTTTCCAGTGGTGGTTGGGACTGGATGCCGTATGTACCTGGACTGAATAGTGGTATTACTGATAAAGTCTTTCTTTCCAATACGGGAAAAGCTACAATGCGGGATCCTTGGATACGTACAGATTTGCCTACTAATGCACGTGCGGATGTGAGTGTAGAGATGGAAGTGAAGAATAATTCTTCAAAGAAAAGTAAGTTTGTAGTGCGTGGTACGATTCTTCCGGGTGACATAACTTTCGAGAAAGAGGTGGAAGTGGAAGCTAACCGCTTTTCTACATTGAAATTTGACAAACGTTATTTCCCACAACTCAGTATCGCGCGTCCCCAATTGTGGTGGCCCAATGGATATGGTGAGCCGAATCTTTATACTTGTAAGCTGGAGGTGCTGGCTGATGGTGAAGTTTCTGAAACAAAGGAATTGACATTTGGTATCAAGAAGTACACATATGATTGGGAAGGAGGAGTCTTTCACCTTTCCATCAATGGAATGCGTGTATTTGTGAAAGGAGCTAATTGGGGAATGTCTGAATATATGCTTCGGTGTCGTGGTAATGAATATGAGACTAAAATCCGCCTTCATAAAGAGATGAACTTCAATATGATACGCAACTGGTTAGGTTCGGTTACGGATGAAGAGTTCTACGAATATTGTGATAAATATGGACTTATGGTATGGGACGATTTTTGGATTAATTCCAATCCGAATCTGCCTTATGATTTGAATGTATTTAATAATAATGTAGTAGAAAAGATAAAACGTGTACGCAATCATCCTTGTATTGCCGTATGGTGTGGAGATAATGAAGCTTATCCTGAACAGCCTATTCAGGGGTGGATGGATGTGAATATTAAAACATTTGATGGCGGTGACCGTTATTTTCAAGCTTGTTCTAATACAGGGGGCTTGAGCGGAAGTGGTTATTGGGGAGCTTTTGACCCGCGCTATTATTTCTTAAATTATCCAGATCCTTCTTCGGGTGGTGATGGAAAACGTGGCTGGGGGTTCCGCACTGAAATAGGTACGGCGGTGGTGCCTACTTTTGAAAGCTTTAAAAAATTTATGCCTGAGTCTGATTGGTGGCCTCGTAACGAGATGTGGAACAAACATTATTTTGGCTCCAATGCAGGCAATGCTCGTCCGGATCACTATGTTGCTTCTATTGATAAAGGATATGGTAAGGCTGAAAATGCGGAGGATTTCTGTCGGAAAGCTCAATTGGTGAATTTGGAATCGAATAAAGCGATGTATGAGGGCTGGTTGGATCATATTTGGGAAGATGCTTCGGGCATTATGACTTGGATGGGGCAATCTGCTTATCCCTCGATGGTATGGCAAACTTATGATTATTATTATGATTTGACAGGAGCTTATTGGGGATGTAAATCTGCTTGTGAACCATTGCATATTTATTGGAATCCAGCAACGGAGGAAGTGAAAGTTGTAAACACAACGACACAGACTTTTGATGGATTGACCGCCGAAGCTGTTATCTATAATTTGGATGGCAAGCCTGTACGGCGTTATTCTCAAAGTCATTTGGTTACTTTTTATCCCAATACTACAGCGCGGTGTTTTGTGCTTGGTTTGAATTGTGAACGTCCTAATCTTTCATTAGGCAAGCGTGTCGTGGCTTCTTCTACTTCTACAGGTGACCCTTCGTATGTTGTGGATGGAAAAGATGATACTCGCTGGGGGGCTAAAAAAGCAGATAATGAATGGATATATGTAGACCTTGGCAGTGTACAGCCTGTAGGTGGAGTGCGATTAAATTTTGAGGCTGCATACGGTAAGTCTTATAAGATACAAGTATCTAACGATGCGGAAAATTGGATGGAGGTCTATAAAACTTCTGAGGGACGTGAGGGCTTGGAAGTAATTACTTTCCCCGAAGTCGATGCCCGCTATGTACGTATGTTTGGTATTGAACTAGGTTGGTGGTTTGGTTACTCATTATGGAGCTTTGATGTATTGGGTGGAACACAGCCTAGTGAGGGTTTGAGTGATGTACATTTTATCCGCCTGACGTTGAAAGATAAATCGGGAAAGATCGTGTCAGAAAACAATTACTGGCGTGGCAACGACCGTCTGGACTTTACGGCTTTGAATACTTTGCCAAAAGCTGAACTGAAAACTTCTTCCAAGTTAATTCGTAAGAATGGTGAGGCGGAGATACAAGCGGTCATAACACTTCCGAAATCGGCTAAGGGAGTAGCTTTTGCTGTACATGTGCAGGCTGTTCGTACTTCGGATGGCGAACGCATTCTGCCGGCATTGATGAATGACAACTATTTTACGTTGATGCCTGGAGAAACAAAGAATTTGAGCATTACATTTGATGAGAATTTGTTGCAGGGCGACAAATATAAGTTAGTGGTAACTCCTTATAATAACAAATAATTCAGATTAGTATGTGTACTAATAAATTTATTCTGTTCTGTATGGGGATAGTGATGAGTGTATCATCTTCAGCTTGGGCTGGAGATGATACCCCTCTCTATAAAGACAGGACGGTTCCAATAGAGAAGCGTGTAGACGACCTTATGTCTAGAATGACATTGCACGAAAAGGTATTGCAATTACAGAATCGTGCGTCTGGCCGGTTGGATGAGATTGACCGGATCTTCGCGGGGGAAAGTTATGGGACAACTCATGAAATGAGTATGTCTGCTTATGATTGCGCCGTGATGTATAAAGAATTACAGCATTATATGCGTACTAAGACTCGTTTGGGAATTCCGTTGTTGACTTCTGCTGAGGGCATACAGGGTATTATTCAGAATAATTGTACGCTGTTTCCTCATGCTTTGGCGCAGGGAAGCACTTTCAATCCTGAATTAATACAACAAATGACTGAGGCGGCTGGCGAAGAGGCTAAGGCGATAGGTATTCATCAAATTCTTTCTCCGGTTTTTGACATTGCCCGCGAGTTACGCTGGGGACGTATTGAAGAAACATACGGAGAAGACCCTTATCTGATAGCGGAAATGGGAGTGGCGTTTATCAAAGGGTATCAAAAACACAGAATTACTTGTATGCCCAAGCATTTTGTAGCCCATGGCACTCCGTCTGGAGGCTTGAATTGTGCGGGAGTAAGTGGAGGAGAACGTGAATTGCGTAGTCTCTATCTTTATCCGTTCCGTAAAGCTATAAGGGAAACTTCTCCGTGGGCGGTGATGACTTGCTACAGTGCGTATGATGGAGTGCCGGTTACAGGTTCTTCTTATTATATGACTGACATTCTTCGGGGAGAACTGGGCTTTAAAGGATACACTTATTCTGACTGGGGGTCGGTGGAGCGTCTGATGACTTTTCATCATGCAGCAGGCAGCCGTGAGGAGGCTGCGCGTATGGCATTAATGGCCGGAGTGGACTTGAACATTGATTCGACTTACGAAACATTGGAAAAACAAGTTGAGGAGGGAAGGCTTGATGTTGCATATATAGATCAGGCCGTGCGCAGAATATTGACGGTGAAGTTTGAATTGGGCTTATTTGATGAAACTTATGGTGATCCTAAACTGGTGAAGAAGGTCGTTCGCAATGCTGAAAAGGTGGCATTGGCTAAGAAAGTGGCTGACGAGAGTGCCGTATTATTGGAAAACAGAAATGATATTCTTCCTTTAGACTTGAATAAATACAAGTCTGTTGCAGTGGTGGGGCCTAACAGTAATCAAGCCGTGTTGGGCGATTACGCTTGGACGATGGGGGATACTAAAGAAGCAGTCAGTTTGTTGCAAGGGTTGCAGGAAAGTGCAGGTGATAAAATAATGATCCGTCATGCTGAAGGATGTGATTGGTGGAGCCAGGACAAATCACATATTGCCGAAGCTGTGGAAGTTGTCCGTAACAGTGATATAGCTGTGGTGGCGGTAGGTACACGAAGCACTTATCTGGGAAGAAGTCCTAAATATTCTACGGCAGGTGAAGGATTTGATCTTTCCTCATTGGAACTTCCTGGGGTGCAGGAGGAGCTGTTGAAGGAGATAAAGAAAACGGGCAAGCCTATGATTGTCGTTCTGATTGCGGGTAAACCGCTTGCTATGCCTTGGGTGAAAGAAAATGCTGATGCAGTGTTGGTGCAATGGTATGCAGGTGAGCAGCAAGGATGTACATTGGCAGATATTTTGCTTGGAAAGGTGAATCCGTCGGGTAAGTTGAATGTATCTTTCCCGCGTAGCACAGGTAATACTCCTTGTTTTTATAATCATTTCGTGACAGATCGTGAAGAACCTTTTGACCAGCCGGGTACTCCTGAAGAACCTAAAGGTCATTATATCTTTGATAAACCGGAACCTTTATGGAACTTTGGACATGGAAAAAGTTATACTACGTTTGATTATGTGGATTGTGCACTGAGTGATACGTTATTGGTTGCAAGTGATACATTGAAAGTATCCGTTACGATCAAGAATACGGGTAGGCGCGATGGCAAGGAGGTTGTGCAGCTTTATGTACGTGATAAGGTAAGCACGGTGGCTACTCCCATCCAACAGTTAAAGGCATTTCAAAAAGTTCTGGTCAAGCCGGGCGAAAGTCAATGTGTGGAGCTTTCTTTGCCAATCGCAGAATTAGCTCTGTATAATGCAAAAATGGAGGAAGTGGTAGAACCTGGGGACTTTGAAATTCAGATAGGAGCCGCCTCAGATGATATACGCTTTAAGAAAACAATTACTATAAACTGAAAATAAATGTGCTTGTCTTCTTGTTATTTCTTTTCTGATAACAAGAAGGCAAGCCATGTGATCGTATTGTTAGTACTGGTATGTATATATTTTCTTGTTAATTTACAACTATTTTATATGAGAAGCATCTTGTTTTTTCTTTCTTTTTTCAGCCTGACGTGTATTTCTTACGCCAAGGTGGTCTTGCCCGCTTATTTTACGGACAATATGGTTCTTCAGCAAAATACGAAGGTTACTTTTCATGGTAAGGCGGCATTGGGCAAAACCTTAAAAGTAACTACAGGCTGGAATAATGAAGTGTATGTGACTCCGGTGAATAAGGATGGTTATTGGACTTTGTCTGTGCCTACTCCTGTTGCAGGAGGGCCTTATACGTTGACATTTACGGATGGTAAGAAATTGCAATTAAAAAATGTAATGGTGGGAGAGGTATGGTTTTGTTCCGGCCAGTCTAATATGGAGATGCCTGTTGCGGGTTGGGGGAAAGTCATGAATTATGAGCAGGAGATAGCGGAGGCGAATTATCCTTCGATCCGTTTGTTCCAAGTGAAGAAAAATACTTCAGTAACTCCGTTGAGTGATGTGGAGGCTACGATGGAAGGATGGCAGGAATGTTCTTCCGCCACAATTCCTGAATTCTCTTCGCTCGCTTATCTTTATGCCCGTTCATTATGGAAGGAGTTAAATGTTCCTGTAGGAGTGATTGACTGTACATGGGGAGGAACACCTGCCGAAGCGTGGACCAGCTATGAAACATTGAAACAGGTACTGGGCTTTCATGAGGAGTTGGCTAAGATGGAACAATTGGATTTTGACCCTGTTCGTATGGAAAAGGCCTATAATCAAGAGCGCTCCGAGTGGCAATCTCTTTTTTCTAAGGAAGACAAGGGAATGGAGGAAGATAAGCCTTGCTGGATTGCACCGGACTTGTCAGAAGAACAATGGCAGGATATGTGTCTTCCCGGTTACTGGGAAAGGAATGGTTTGAAAGATTTTGATGGAGTTGTATGGTTCCGTCGTAGCTTTGAAATCCCGGCAGAATGGATTGGCAAACCGTTAAAGTTAAATTTGGGGATGATTGATGATGAAGACATCACTTATTTTAATGGGGTGGAGATTGCCCGGGGGGCAGGTTATATGACACCGCGTACTTATACCATTCCTGCAAAATTAGTGAAGGCTGGTAAGGCGGTTCTTGCTGTTCGTGTTTCTGATTTTGGTGGAGAGGGCGGTATTCATGGCAAGGCAGAGGAACTTTATGTAGAAGCTGATGGAAAGCGGATCAGTTTGGCCGGAGATTGGAAATATCGTATCGGCCTTTCTTTAAAAGGGTTTCCACCCGCACCGATTTCTCCCGTTCAAAGTTCCAGTTATCCTACGGTACTGTTCAATGCGATGGTCAAACCATGGACTGCTTTTCCCATTAAAGGAGTAATATGGTATCAAGGTGAAGCCAATGTAGGCCGTCCGGAACAATATGGGGATTTGTTTCCTGCTCTCATTACGGATTGGCGCCGGCAATGGCGGAGTGATTTCCCCTTTTATTTTGTACAATTGGCTAATTTTATGGAATCCAAGGAAATACAGCCGGATTCCGAATGGGCGGCTTTGCGTGAAGCACAAACTAAAGCATTAAAACTTGACCAAGTTGGTATGGCTGTGACCATTGATATTGGTTTGGCTGATGACATTCATCCTAAGAATAAGCAAGAGGTGGGACGCCGTTTGGCCTTGGTTGCCCTGGCCGGTAGTTATGGAAAAAATGTTTCCGGTTCGGCTCCTGTATTCCGGAATTATAGAATCAAAGGGGATAAAATGGAATTGGATTTCGGACAAAAGCAAGATGGATTTCAGATTAAAGGTACAACTTTAAAAGGCTTTACCATTGCAGGGCCGGACCGTGTGTTTTATCCGGCAGAGGCGATGGTCCAGAATGGGAAAATTATAGTTTTTTCTCCTGAAGTTTCTATCCCTCTTGCTGTACGTTATGGCTGGGCGGATAATCCGGATTGTAATTTGTACGGAGAGAACGGCCTCCCGGTTGCTCCTTTCCGGACCGACTGTTGGTAGATGGCGTAAGTCTTAACCTTTTTTCTTCTCTTTGTAAGCTGATGGAGGCACTCCCATCGTCTTAGTGAATAACCGGGAGAAATAAAGAGAATCCTCATAGCCTACCAAGGGACTTATTTGGTTAATTTTCAGGTTGGTAAAATCCAGGTAATGACAGGCTTCCTGTATTCTGAGATAGGTAAGATATCGAAGAGGAGAGGAGCCTGTCTTTTCTTCAAACAGATTAGAGAAATAGGAAACCGAGAGGTTTACTTCCGCAGCGATATCTGCCAGACGAATGGTTTTGCTCAAATTTTCTTGCATGAAATGAATCGCTATTTGCACCACATCCTTGCTTCTGCAACCATTGCGCATGGAACCGCAATCCCGATATTCACCAATAAACTTCATGGAACCTAAAAAATGGAAAAGACTGGTAGTGGCATAAAGCATATAATTCTTGCTATATCCGGAGCTGATGGACGAGTAGATTTCTTCGAAGAGTACTAATCGTTCTTTGATTCGTGAATCCTCTTGTGGAGTGATGTTTTTCGGACGGTCAAAACCGGCACTGAAAAATGCAGCTTTTGTTCCATTGAAATGGATCCAGTAAATAGTCCAGGGATTTTTCTCATTACTGCCATAAGCATGTGCCTGATGTTCGGGTAGAATGAAAAATTGGTTGGCGGTAACTGCATATCGATGTTTGTCTAACTCGAACCACCCTTCTCCCTCCATACAGTAAATGAGGATGAACTCGGTCGCTTCCTCGGTGTCACGTTTCCGGTAATGAAAACAGGCATGAGGATAATATCCTATATCTGTAATGTAAAGTTCTCTGCCTAGCGGATCTTGCTTTAATTCTTCAATCAGAAAAGTTGGGAGCACGATGGCGCGTTCTCCTTTAAATCCCTCTTTAATTCGTGGCATATATCCATGTATTAGAATTGGATAACAAAGATAGCAGACTTCCTCGACTTTACCTACAATACAGGCCTGATTTCGATGGTTTTGAGGCTATAATCGTCAATTTTCTTATTTTATGGCGCATTTGAGTCGGAATTTTTGAGGTTCTCTCCCTATCTTTGCACTATAATTTTAATCGATAAATAATACCATGAAAGAAAGATTGCTCTTCTTGATATGTTTTTTATGCATGTCATTTATGTTAAAAGCGGCGGATAAGCCAGTCATCAAAATTAGTACAGAAAATGTAGACCTTATTTACCGGGTTGGTGATAACGGACGTCTATATCAAAGTTATTTGGGAAAGAAGTTGAATCATGCTACAGATATTGTCCACTTGCCACAGGGCAGCGAAGCATATCTTACTCATGGCATGGAAGATTATTTTGAACCGGCTATTCATGTAGTGCATAATGACGGCAATCCTTCTACTTTATTAAAATATGTATCTCATACTCGGAATCAAGTGTCGCCGGGGGTAGATGAAGTGGTGATTACCATGCAGGATGATAAATATCCTGTCACTGTAAAACTTCATTATGTGGCTTACCAGAAAGAAAATCTGATAAAGACTTTCACTGAAATCAGTCATCAGGAAAAGAAACCTGTGCAGCTTCATAAGTATGCGTCTTCCATGTTGCATTTGAATCGTGACAACTATTTCCTGACTGAATTCTCGGGAGACTGGGCCAGTGAGGCGCATGTGAAGGAACAGCCTTTGGAATTTGGCAAGAAAACGATTGATACCAAGTTGGGAGCACGTGCCAATATGTTCTGCTCTCCTTTCTTCCAACTTGCATTGGACGGAAAGTCAGAAGAGAACCAAGGTGAAGTGTTAGTCGGAACATTAGGATGGACGGGTAATTTCAGTTTTGTATTCGAAGTAGATAATAAGAACGAACTGCGTGTTATTTCGGGTATTAATCCGTATGCTTCGGAATATAGTCTGAAACCGAATGAAATCTTCCGTACTCCCGATTTTTATTTTACTTACAGTTTTACAGGCAAAGGACAGGCTAGCCGTAATTTCCATGATTGGGCCCGTAAGTATCAGGTAAAGGATGGGAACCAGACTCGTATGACTTTGTTGAATAACTGGGAAGCCACCTATTTTGATTTTGATGAAGCGAAATTGGTGAAGCTGATGGATGATGCGGTAGAACTGGGTGTGGATATGTTTTTGTTGGATGATGGTTGGTTTGCCAACAAGTATCCGCGCAGTGGTGATCATCAAGGGTTAGGCGACTGGGATGAAACGGCTGATAAGCTTCCTCATGGTATTGGTTATCTGACGGAAGCTGCCAGAAAAAAAGGTATAAAGTTCGGTATTTGGATTGAACCGGAAATGGTGAATCCCAAAAGCGAGTTGTACGAGAAGCATAAAGACTGGGTGATCCATCTTCCGAATCGTGACGAGTATTATTTTCGTAACCAGTTGGTACTGGATTTGAGCAACCCGAAAGTGCAGGATTATGTATTCGGAGTCGTGGATAATTTGATGACAAAATATCCTGATATCGCCTTCTTCAAATGGGATTGCAATAGCCCTATTACAAATATTTATTCTGTTTACTTGAAAGACAAGCAGTCACATTTATATATTGATTATGTGCGTGGCCTGTATAATGTATTGGAACGTGTGAAAGCAAAATATCCTAATCTGCCGATGATGCTTTGTTCCGGTGGTGGTGGACGTTCGGACTATGAGGCCTTGAAATATTTTACAGAATTCTGGCCTAGTGATAATACCGATCCTATTGAACGCTTATTTATTCAGTGGGGATTCTCACAGGTGTTCCCGGCCAAGACAATGTGTGCGCACGTAACGACCTGGAATAAGAATAGCAGTGTGAAATTCCGTACGGATGTGGCTATGATGTGTAAACTCGGCTTTGATATAAAATTAGCGGACATGAGTAAGGATGATGAGGCTTATTGCCGTGCTGCCGTACAGAATTATAACCGTTTGAAACCAGTTGTCTTGGAAGGCGATATGTACCGTTTGGTATCTCCTTATGGCAGTAATCATACCTCCACTATGTATGTGGGCAAAGATAAGGATAAAGCAGTGGTATTTGCTTTCGATATTCATCCCCGGTATGCGGAAAAAACATTGCCGGTGCGTTTGCAGGGGCTTGATGCGGACAAAATGTATCGTGTGAAAGAAATCAACCTGATGCCCGGAGCCAACTCTTCTTTATCGGGCAATGGTGAGGTCTTCTCCGGAGAATTCTTGATGAATGTAGGATTGAATCTGTTTACTACACAGCAACTCAACAGTCGTGTAATTGAAGTTGTAGCTGAATGATCGGGGATTGATTGTATATAATTTAGTGTATTGCCTTCATTATTCGTCTTTATGAATGATGAAGGCAATTTTCTTTTCTACAGATGAATGATACTTGGCCGGTTGGATCATGATCTTAATTCATAGAAGATGCCGTGACACATGATAGATCTTCAGGTGTCATCGTTATATATGTTACACTTGTAAGATATATAATCTTTCGGGCTTAAGTTTTATATCAGAGAGATTCGGGTTTTATATCTTGGGGGAGGTATATATTTATATATATACCCTCCTCCAAATCCGACTTTGTTTCCGTGCCGGAATATCTTTTTTATTCTGAAGACAGCCCCGTTCTTCTGAATTACGTTAACCTGTGCAAATCTACAATAATCAACTATAACCTACAACAACCTACAAGAATCAACTTTTTCTTGGCCCGTCTGTCGTATCTTCGTGTCCATAAACAAAATGAAAATGGAAAAGACAGAAATTTTAAGTCCGGATCATGGTGGTCCGCCTTTTACCGTTATTGGACGATGATCAACGGACGTAATAGTACCGATAAAGAAATCCTTGCAGATAGTGCGGAAACCAAAGCACATGAACCTGTTCCTTTCGACGAAATCAGAGGCCGGTCACGATTGTGCTCCCCCACAGTAATGATATTCTCAGTATGTACTTTGTTTATAGATGTTGGATCGATGTCTTTGTGTGTGATATTTGTCTTCTTGTGTGAGAAGTTTTAGAAATCAAAAACAAAATGAGCTGTTTTTTTGAGAAATCTAACAAAAGATATCTACATTTGTGCTATCTTTGTGATAAGTTGGCCTTTTAAGAAAACTTGGGAAAAAGCATTTATTATGAATCAATATCCGGATTTTGACCAGAAGTTATATGACGATCTTCGCCGTGGTAAAGAGTATGCCTTTGCCGCCGTCTTTGATCGCTATCATCGGTTATTGTACACCATAGCCTATCGTTTTTTGAAATCGGAAGAAGAGGCGGAGGATGCAGTTCAGTATCTTTTCATGAAATTGTGGGAACAGAGGGAAACTTTTAGTTTTGAGTCGGGTATCCGCAGTTTGTTATTTACTATTTTGAAGAATTATATACTGAATGAATTGAGGCATCGCAGTCTGGTATTCGAGAAGTTGTATGAAATGGCCCAACAGGTGAATGATGAGGACGAAGATGCTTTTTTAACCCGGTTTGAACAGGGTGAACTCAGAAAATACTTGCGGGTTGCCATTGACAAACTTCCTCCTCAGAAACAAAAAATCTGCTTGCTGAAAATAGAATATGGGTTATCCAATCAAGAGATTGCCGACAGGATGGGCATCACTGTCCCTACAGTGAAATCTCATTACACACAGGCTATAAAGGCGCTTCGTAACGAGATTGAATCTTTGATTATGTGGTTTCCTGTAATATGGATTTATTTAATAGACTGAAATGTACTCATACTTTTATCGGAGTGGGGTGTTATTATAAATATACGAAAAAAATAGATTATGAAGATAGATGAATCGGTGATAGATAAAGTACTTGACAACAAAGCTGCTCCTGAAGAAGCTCGGAGAGTTGCCGGCTGGTTCGTTACGGAAGAAGGGCGTAAGTACTTGTCCGGACGATTGGACCGCGAGATGGAAGAGCTTGCAGAAGAGGTGCCGGAAGATGTCCGGCCTCCTTCTATTCGCGGCATGAAGATGAAACAGCGGTTTATGAGTGAGATAAAACGTGAGCGTGAAAGAAGGCCGGCCGGCCGTAAGTGGATGTGGGTGGCGGCTGTACTGTTGCCGTTTGTTTTCTTAAGCGTCTCCTTGTTGTTTTTGGCGAACCGGACGGGGATTTTCTCGGAAACGGAGTATGCTGAAATAAATGTTCCTTATGGTGAACAGATACGGGTGGTTTTGCAGGATGGCAGTATTGTGCACTTGAACTCGGATTCCCGTTTGAGGTATCCCAGACAGTTTGGATTGTTCAACCGTACGGTGGAGCTTTGGGGGGAAGGGTATTTTAATGTTGCCAGAGATGAGAATCGCCCTTTTAAGGTGGATTTGCAAGGAGTGGAAGTGAGAGTGACCGGGACCAGATTTAATGTAAAGGCGTATGCTGCCGAACCCAATATCTGGATAACCTTGGATGAAGGAGGCATTCTTTTCAGAGATCATAATGCGAAGGAGTACAGGCTTGTTCCGGGGGAGAGTGCGGAATATAACCGTCACTCGGGAAAATGCCTGATTTCCCGTCCGGATAATATGGAGCAGATTTCGGCATGGCGCTCCAACAGCCTTAATTTTTATCTGACTCCGCTCAATGAGATTCTAAAGGTGATGGAAAGACATTATGACGTTCATTTTATGGTGAAGGACTCTACGGTACTGAAGAACAGGTTTACTCTGTCAACAGGAAAAGTCAACGCGTCGGATGTACTCTATGATTTGGAGACTGTTTCCAATATCTGTTTCACGGAGGTGGGGGACGGTCTGTTTGAAGTGAACTCTAAATGATGGGAACCATAAAGGAAAACAGGGAATAGATGTGAGTGAATACACTTGCATCTATTTTTTTTCGGAAAAATGAAAAAACGGACTCATACCTTTTCCCGGGTGATGTGTTAGCCTGTATAAGAAATCCTTTTGTTTCAAACTAATTATTGATGAAAATGAAAGCAAGAACCAAAATGAAGACATTACTGCTGTTGGGAGTCCTTTTATTTGGCTTTACTGTTTCAGCACAGTCGCAAAAAGTCTCTTTAGATTTTAAGAATGAGAGAGTGGAAAAAGTACTGGCGTCTATTAAAAGCCAGACCGGTATGAGCTTGGTTTTCAGTGACCAGTTGGTCGATGTGAATCGTAAGGTAACCATGCAGCTCAAAGATGCCACACTGAAGGAGGCATTGACAAAACTTCTTTCAGGAACTAATCTTACTTTTGAAATCAGGAACAACAAAATCTATTTCATCGAGAAGAAAACTGTCTCGCAACCCGGCTCTAAAAAGAAAAGAGTGACCGGAGTGGTGAAAGATGCGATGGGAGAACCTCTGATTGGTGCCAATGTTGTGGAAAAAGGCAGAAGTACCAATGGGGTTATCACCGATTTTAATGGGAAGTTTACGTTGGAAGTGGACGAATCCGCTTCGTTGGTTGTGAGCTATATAGGATATCTGGCACAAGATGTTCCGACAAAAGGAAAAGGGGATTTTCATATTACATTGAAAGAGGACGCCAATACGTTGGACGAGGTTGTCGTTACCGGATATGGGGATTTCAAGAAGGCGACTTATACGGGATCGGCTTCTGTGCTGACTACTGAAAAGCTGGAGGCATTGCCTGTTGTGTCCGTGGGGCAGATGATTGAATCGAATATACCGGGCATCAGTGTGGTTGCCGGTACTTCTTCGCAGCCCGGTGCGAAAACAACTTTACGGGTGCGGGGAGTCGCTTCCATGAATGCTTCTACCGAGCCTTTGTATGTATTGGACGGAGTGCCTATTCCATCTTATGACTTGAGTAACTTTACCAGTATGTCCGATGCGGGAGGAATGGGGTTCATTGAAACGCTGAATCCGGCGGATATTGAGAGCATCACCGTCTTGAAAGATGCGGCATCCGCTTCATTGTATGGTGCGAAAGGTGCTAATGGAGTCGTGCTGATCACTACTAAAAAAGGAAAGGAAGGCAAGCTTCGTGTCAATATGGCGGCGAAATACGGAATCACTGATTTCGCTTATACCTATCGTCCGTTGATGGGAGGCGAGGAAAGAAGGGAATTGATTCACGAAGGACTGGTTAATTTCCAACTGGATAAGGGGGCAAGCGAACAAGAGGCACAGCGGTATGCGGATGCGAATATAGACCAGTACGCCAAACGCCTGCCTCAGGGATATTCGGACTGGGAGAGTGCTTTGTTCAAGAAAGGTTATCAACAGGATTATAACCTGTCTGCCAGTGCCGGCAATCAAAATTCCAGTTTTATCGGTTCTTTGGGATATACCAAGCAGACGGGTGTTTCCCTGAATTCGGAAATGGAGCGCTTTACGGGGCGTGTGGATGCAAGTAACAAGTATAAAAGGGTGGAATTTGGCATGAACGCTTCCTTCTCGTGGACAAAGAACGTTCACTTGCCCGAAGGAAAGTTCTATGGAAGTGCCATTTATGCATCGAAAGTGAATCTGACACCTTCTACTCCTATTTATAATGAAGATGGAACCTATGCCAGCGGTTACCGTGAAAATAACGGTTACAATCCGGTGCTGGAGGCCGAGGTCAATGATTATTATGCCCGGACGGTACGTGCGATGGGTACGGCTAAAATAGCTTATAATGTTTGGGATAATTTGAAGGTATCCAGTGTGTTTACGGTAGATTATTCGTTGACAAAGGACTTTTTCTTCCAGTCTCCTGAGGGACGTGACGGAGCGACTTATCAAGGGCGGGGACGTATGCAGATGACTGACCGTATGCGTTATACTTCACAGAATAATTTGACTTATTCCAAAACGTTCGGCAGGCATTCGGTCAGTGCGGTCGCTGCTTTCGAGGTGATGAAGTATGATTATGAGGATTTGTATGCTGCAAAGAAAACTTACGGGCAGGATATCAACACTTCATTGGGGAACGCAGCCGATCCGATAGATGCGGACCAGCTTTTGCAGGAGGATGCATTGATGTCCTATGTGGCCAGTGTGAACTATTCTTATGGTGATAAATATTATGCCAGCTTCAGTTTCCGCAGGGATGGATCATCCCGCCTGTCTCCCGATACTCGTTGGGGTAATTTCTGGTCCTTGTCCGGTTCGTGGAGGCTTTCTCAGGAGAAGTTCATGCAGCCGTTGAAGTCAGTCTTAAGTGATTTGAAACTTCGTGCTTCCTATGGGGTGAACGGAAATCTTCCCTCTTCATATTATGGTTATCAGAGTACTTATACCACAGGAGCGTTTTATAATGGAAAACCTTCTCCGTGGGAAAGTACATTGGGGAATGAGGAACTTACTTGGGAGAAGAATTATGCATTGAATCTGGGACTGGATATCGGTTTGTTCAGTCGTGTGAATGTTTCCTTGGACTGGTACACGCGTACAACGAAAGATCTGTTGATGAGCAAGCAATTGAATTCCATCAGTGGGTTCTCTTCTCTGCTGACCAATGTGGGGCAGATGCGGAATACCGGTGTGGAACTTGAAGTCCGTTCCAATAATATCAAGACAAAAGATTTCAGTTGGACTACCGCCTTTAATTTGAGCCATAATAAAAATAAGATTCTGAAACTGGCGGATCTGCCCTGGTTTGTGGATGGCAGATATGTGCGTAAGGAAGGTTATCCGTTTAATACGATTTATCTGCGTGAGTTTGCAGGAGTGGATCCTGAAACCGGAAGTGCTTTGTATTATGATAACCGGCAGGATGAGAATGGCGGTTATACCAAAAATACGGTGACAGACCCCGGCAAGGCAAATCCAATTCCGCTGAAAGATATTACGCCCACTATCTCGGGAGGTTTTATGAATACCTTTAATTATAAATTCATTGATTTGTCATTCAATCTATCCTATAGTTTCGGTGGTTATTCGTATGATAATGCGTCCTATATTCTGCAAGATGATGGTTATTCGGTGATAAGCAATAAAAGTACCGAGCAACGCCGCCGTTGGCAGAAACCGGGTGATATAACGGATGTTCCCCGTTTTGTATATGGAAATAAAAAGGGGGGTAACTATAATTCTTCGCGTGCCATCCATTCTACGGATCATATCCGTCTGAAAAGTCTGATATTGGGGGTGAACGCTCCTAAAGCATGGTTGCAGAAATTAGGAATAGGGAATGCCCGTGTTTATTTCTCGGGTACGAATTTGCTGACATGGGCTGCTTACGACCAATATGATCCTGAAATGAGTGGGGTGGTAGGATTCTACACGCCTCCGTTGAAAACTTATGCTTTCGGACTGGAACTTAAATTTTAATCATCAATTACACTAAAAAAACAGAATCATTATGAAGAAAATACTTTTTATTTTAGGATTCGTTTCACTGCTCGTTACCGGTTGTGGTGATTTCTTCGATACAGCTCCCAGCAATAAAATCCCTACTACGATGGCTTTCCGTACAGTAACCGATGTGGATAATGCGGTGAATGGATTGTATGATCTGATGTCGGGGTCCGGATATTACGAGGCTGCTATGTTTGCCTATGGAGATATGAAGGGAGATGATATGCAGAGTTCCGAGGAAAGCGGGGTATGCAATACATGCTATATGTTCAATCATCGCCCTAATAGCTTGAATGCCGGTTCATTGTGGGGACGGCCTTTTTATATTCTTCGTGAGGCGTGGAATATTTTGAATGCCATTGCTGAAGGAAAAATTGAAAGCGGGGATGAAAAGAAGTTGAATGCTTTGAAAGGCGAGACGATGGCGGTGATTGCGCTTTGCCAGTTTGACCTGACCCGTTGCTTCGGCTATCCTTATACAAAAGACAATGGCGCGTCACTGGGTGCTCCGTTGATAGACCATCTGGTGGGGATCCATGAGAATCCTCCCCGTTCCACTGTCGCTCAGGCGTACGATTTTATGATAGAAATGCTGGAAGAGGCGGTCACATTGATGTCTGAAGAGAAAAATAACGGACGTATGAACCGGTATGCGGCCCGTGCGTTGCTGGCCCGTGTTTACCTGTATCATAATGACAACCGGAAAGCGTTTGATATGGCGGACCAACTGATAAAGGATGCGGATGCATCGGGAAGCTATGCTCTTTATCCGCATGAGAAATATGTGGCTGCCTGGTCGGTGGAAGCCAAGTTTGGTTCAGAATCGTTTTTTGAGATAGCCAATAGTGTGGATGATACTCCGGGACGGGATTCATGGGGGTATTTGTTGAACTGGTATGGCTATCAGAAGGGATTTGTCACTCAGAAATATGCGGAGCAGATGCTGGCTGATCCGGGGGATGTGCGCGGGCAGTTGCTGGAGGAGAATAAATATGCGGGAAAAACGGTATGGTGGTTGTACAAACTGAGAGGGACGGATCTGAAGACTGCACCGCTGGAATGTAACAATGTGGTCCTTCGCCTGTCCGAGGTGTATCTGATCGCCGCTGAGGCTGGTTGCAAGTTGGGCGGTGATGCTGCGGTTCAGGGACTTGGTTATTTGAATGAGATTGTGAAGCGGGGTAACCCCGATAACGAAGTGACAATGGCTGACTATACCTTGGACCGTGTGTTGGACGAGCGGAGCAAGGAGCTGGTAGGTGAAGGACATCGTTTCTTTGATTTGCTTCGGAATGGTAAGACCATCATCCGTAAGGGGGGATATCATCTGCCCAGTGTGGACGAAGAGGTGGATTGGGATTTTTACAAGTGTGTGTTGCCGATACCTGAGGACCAGTTTATCTTTAGCCCTGAGATGGAACAGAATCCGGGATATCCCAAGAATTGACACGCTATTAATCATTATTTAAATATATACGTATGAAAAACAGATTGGTAATATTCGTGGCATTTGTGTGCTGCTTGTGTACGATGCCCGGGATAGTACGGGCACAGTTGTCCGTTCATCAGTTTGACCAGCTGATGAAAAAGATTGATGATGTCCTGTGGTACGAGAAAGTGGGTGATATCGCTCATGTAGATAAAGTAATATTGTGTGGGCCGCCGCGTTGGAAGGAGTCTAATCCCACTTCGATGAGCGCCGGTAACGAACTTAAATTCAGAGCATACATTTTTATTCCCAAAAGCGTGGATGAAAACAAGAAATATCCGTTGATCGTATTTCCGCACAGTGGGGTACATGCCGATATGGACACCTATTATGCCCATATCATCCGCGAGCTGATAGCGCAGGAATACATTGTGGTAGCGGCAGATTACCGGGGAAGTACCGGATACGGAGCGGGAACATATAATAATATAGATTATGGTGGATTGGAAAACGAAGACGTGTACATCAGCCGTAACTATATGGTGGATAATTTTGATATTGTGGATGGTAACCGTGTGGGGATCATGGGATGGAGTCATGGTGGTATGATTACGCTGATGAATCTTTTCAATTATCCGGGACAATATAAATGTGGTTTCGCCGGTGTGCCGGTTTCGGATGTGATCATGCGTATGGGATATGCCAGCGACAGTTACCGCAAAATCTTCTCGGCCAAGAATCATATCGGGCAGACTGCCAAGGATAACATAGCGGAATATAAACGGCGTTCCCCTGTGTGGCATGCGGAGAAGTTGAAGGATCCGTTGCTCATCTACACCAATACCAGTGATGATGATGTGAATGTAGTCGAGGTGGAATCAATGATCCGTGCCTTGAAGGCGGAAGGCAAGAAATTTGAATATAAGATATTCGAACGAGCTCCCGGTGCGCATAGTTTTGACCGGCTGGACACGTATGAGTCAAGCAAGATTCGTCTGGACATTTATAAGTTCATGGGTCGTTATTTGAAGCCCAATAAGCCATTCGGCTCGGTGAAAGAATTGCGTAAAGCGGCTTATAAGTTCTGATAATTAACTTGGTGACAGGATAAAGGATGGTCGGTTGCTTCCTGTAAATGGGGCAACCGGCCTTTTTTATTGGCTTTTCGGATGGATAAAGATGAATGAATATTCATCTTGTATGAAAGATAAGCGGAAATATGGATAAAGTGTACGGATAATAAGCGATAATTAAACTTTTTGAATATCTTAGCAGCTTGTTAGCTTTCAGAACGTAGTTGTACATTGGTAATGAGAAATAGATTATGAAAAACACGCGCTTATTATTGGTTGTTTGGATGTTGTTCTTGGTTTTACCTCAGGGGTATTCACAAGAAAAAAAGGAAAATTCATCCATATTGGGACAAGTGAACGGCTTTTTGAGTAAACATGTGAAGTTGACTGCCTACGGTCAGTTCGGTTATAGTTATACGGACAGGAAAGACCTGGATGTGAGGCAGGCGGATAATCAGTTTTTTGGAAGGCTGGGGATGCTGATCCTTTCGGGGGATATCACGGATAAACTGTCGTGGATGGTTCAGTATGAACTGTTTACTTCACAGCTGCTGGAACTCTATGCTTGTTACAAACCGTATTCTTTTTTTCAGGTCAAGATAGGTCGGATGAAGACCTGTTTTACATTAGAGAACCAGATGTCACCTTCGGTTTATGAGACGGTAAACTTCAGTCGTGTGATTGAGCGTCTGGCAGGTTTCAGTGGAGATGTATGTGGGAACCAAGGTGGCCGTGATATGGGTTTGCAGGTGGGCGGTGAGTTGTTCAAGACCTCTTTCGACGATTATTTTCTGGAATATCGGGCAGGTGTATACAATGGTTCCGGACTCAGCATGAAAGATCATAATGATGCAAAGGATTTTGCCGCATGGCTTACTGTGCAGCCTGTCAAGGGGTTGAAGGTGGGTGCGTCTGCCTATATTGGAAAATTGAATGCTGACTATATGGTGGTACATGATGAAACGGGGGAAGAAACTATTTATAATGCAAATATGAAGCGTAACCGCATGGCACTGAGTGCCTGTTATCAGACTCCCCGGTTGACTTGCAGGGGAGAATACCTGTGGGGAGAAGATGGTGCGGTCAACCGTCGGGGTTTTTATGCGTTAGGACACTGGTTTGCCGTTCCCTCCCGATGGGCGGTTGTGGCAAAACTGGAGCGCTATGAAGCGGATACGGCAGTCTCTGATTCCGAGATGATCTATACAATAGGAGGCGCTTATCATATAACGCCGAAAACGCGTATCATGCTGAATTATGCGCATTTTAATTATGAAAGGAATGCTTCAGTCAATGAACTTTGGGCGATGCTTCAAATAGGTTTTTGAGAAATAAAATAAGCCGCTGATTATTAGCGGCTTATCCTTTACAGTGTCGGAATGAGGCGACTCGAACGCCCGACCCCTACGTCCCGAACGTAGTGCGCTACCAACTGCGCTACATTCCGTTTCTGTTTTGCGTGTGCAAAGGTAAAGCATTTTTTTGAAATCAAAAAGAAATTCGCAGAAAATTTGCAAAAAATTTGTAGAATCAAAAAATATACCTACCTTTGCAACCGCAAACGAGAGACAATGGTGCCATAGCTCAGTTGGTAGAGCAAAGGACTGAAAATCCTTGTGTCCCCGGTTCGATTCCTGGTGGCACCACTTTTAAAAGATTAATTATCAAGCAGTTACTAATTAAAGTAGCTGCTTTTTTCTTTATATACTACCCTGTTTTTCCACGGATTTAGCCACTTTTCGCTATCAGAGTTAAACCAAGAGTTAAACCGGAAATCAATATGGCTACAACGGTTAATGTACTGTGTTACAAGTCAAAAACTCTTAGTAATGGTGAACATCCGCTTATGATTCGTATCTGCAAGGATGGTAAAAAGAAGTATGTCAGTCTTGGCGTGTCTGTAAGAGCAGAACACTGGAACTTTGAAAAGAGTGTCCCAAAATCGAATTGCCCTGACAGAGAGCATATTAACATACTCATAGCTAACAAGAAAAAAGAGTATGAAACGGAAATAGTTAAACTAAAATCAGAGGATAAATTGTTTACAGCCAATACTTTGAATGAACAAATCTCCAATTCAGTTAAACCGAAAACAGTAGAAGAAGCATTTAAAGAATACATTCAGCTATTACAAGACGAGAACAGACGTGGATATATGCTTTCAGTCAAACAAGTCTATAACTCGCTCATCAAGTACAATAAACATCTGAACATTCATTTCACAGATATAGATGTTGCTTGGCTAAAGAAATACGAGACATGGCTTAGAAACAGCGGACTTGCAGAGAATACTATCGGCATACGATTCAGAACATTGCGCACCATCTATAATTATGCCATACAAGAAGATATGGTAAAAGCGGAACACTACCCTTTCAAGAAATACAAAGTATCTAAGTTGAATCAAGAAACAGCCAAAAGAGCGTTAAGCAAAGAGGACATAAACAGAGTGTTGCAATATCAGACAGACAACAGATTTATGCGCCTACCCATAGACTTGTTTGCTTTCACCTATTACATGGGTGGCATTAACTTTGTGGATATAGCCAATCTCACACAGAAGAACATCATAGACAACAGACTTGTCTATAAAAGAAGCAAAACGGGTAAGCTCATCAAATTACCGTTAGTTCCACAAGCAGTTGAACTTATTAAGAAGTATCACAGCAAGAACAACCCTTATCTGTTCCCGATATTTTCTAACAGACATACAACGGAACAAGAGAAAGCCAACAGACTGCATAAAGTTATCACCAAAGTAAATAAACGCTTAAAACAGATTGGCGAAGAATTGGGCATACCTATTCCAATCACCACATACGTTGCAAGACATAGCCAAGCTACCATTATGAAGAAGGCAGGTATATCAACCGCTATCATAGGGCAGATTATGGGACACAGTTCGGAACGAGTAACACAAGTTTATTTAGATAGTTTCGACAATGAGCAGATAAACAATGCAATGAAGAACCTGCTATAACGAAAAAGAAGTCTGTAATCCGCTAAAGATTGCAGACTTTTCTTTTATTTTGCAGTATAACTAATATGAATACACTATGTATCAGATAGAAGAATTGCCCGATTTAAAAGTGGCTTGGCATGAAAGCTATAAATGCTTTAATGAGCCACTATTAGAATATGTGTGGGAAGTAGCTAACCAATTTTTGCCAGATTATGCGGAAACAGATACGGGAATGATACCCGTAGAATCTTCCGCACCTGCCATATTCGCCAACAGATATGCAGAGAGAAACTTATCCGTTGAAGAAAGATACGAAAGAAGCAAAGATACATTCAAAGGGACTTTGGAAGAATACAAAAAACGAGAATACAGAAAGTTGGACGATTCTTTCAAAGAGAAGTTTCTGACCAACGAAGATTTACAGAATACCATTGAAGCGTATAAGTTAGACGTTAGCAAGTTTTGGTATCTACTTCTGTTCATATATGATTTTATAGAGGATATTGGTACAAATGCACCCACATTGAACAAGTCTGTATTGGAGGACTTTAGCTATTTTCATGCCAATCTGCTGGAAGCTACAAATATCATCCTAAAAAAGAATAATAAGAAAAGCTATGTTATTGAAAGAGAGGACACAATTAGAATCATTCAAGCAGCCTTGCAGCATTTTGTCAATACATATAGCGATATTATACATAGCGAACAAGATAGAGAAGCCATGATTAAACAATTAAAAGACATAGGTTTGGAGGGCTTTATCAGAAATGACTTATCGTCAAAAATCAGCTTTACGGACAAGTTCAGTCTTGACATATCTTATAAGAAGTGGAAGTTTACAGATATGTTTCTGTTCTTCATTGAGAGAAGAAAGGCTACTACCATACCCAACAAAAAGGTAAAGGTATCTAAAGACAAGATGATGCTTGTTTCAAGACTTATCTATACCGTAGGCTATGATGGCAAGAGGTATAATGAAGAATACGATTCAGAGGGCAACAAGAACAGAATGTTATCCAATCTCCTTAGAAGATACAAGAACGAGAAATTTCCGTCTGTCATAGCTAATAACTACATGGTAGTCTCATAAACAACATACATAAAACCATAGCAGAAATGCGTACTGAAAGGCTTATTCTTTTCGGTACGCATTTTTTTTGCGTACTGGAATGGGCACGTTTTCTACACACATAGGCATTCGGCAAATTCCTTTGTCACCCCTAAATTCTGCCCTACTTTTGCAATGTCAATCAGAGACAATAAGGCGCCAAAGTCAATGATTGCATTAACATATTCATTAATTAAAAAATTATAACCATGAGTAATTTTGATTACAATTTCGGTACAAAAACCGCTACAAAAGAGTATGATAACCAAGGCGCATACAACACCTTGCAGGAAATGATGAAGCGTAAGGAACAACTGATAGTGAAGTTCTACGGTAGCAAAGACAATACACGTTGTGCATGGATAGAATCCGCTCACGTGGCAGGATTCAAATACCAACTGAAAAGCGCATCCTATCAAGGCTTGTTGAACTACTTATTCAAAGGTGACGTGACAGACTTCGATACAAACCCGAAAGAAGCGGAGACGTTGGATGAGAACGAGGACTTCCAGCTTGGAATACTGAAAGCAATGATTGACGCTGGTAAGACAATACAATATGTTCCGTTGTTTAGAGAGCATCCCGAATCTATCAGTACGATTCTTCCTTGCTTCAAGGGAAAGATAATGTTCAGAATCAAGCGGACAGATGAGACATTGGACTATTTACGTGAGCATAAACAGATTATCTAAACAACCAAAAGTAAAGGGGGAAGTTTCCCCCTTTTTTATTAACTATTTAAGTATAAGAAAAATGAAGAACAGAGAGATAACAGTCAGCAAGGAAGCAAACGGAAAAATCCAATACTTGACAGAGATACTGCCCGAAATCCCCACCAACACCATATTATATAAGAAACTTACGGGACTTGGTGCTACTTATGGAGAATTGAAAGCAAACCGCAATTCAATCATCATAGAGCCGAACAAACCCGTTATCAGCGGAAAATGCAAAGACCCGAAGCATGGGAAAGACAATCTTTTCGGTGTTTTTGATGGTGTCTATGCGGATGACGTAGTGGCATACATGGAAAGGAGCATCAAACAGAGTAAACATTTTAAGATACTCACTACTCCCGAAAGTTTCCACAAGGTGCAGGAAGCATTTGAAGAAATGGATATGGATATACGCTATAACAGCTTTCTATTGTTCGATGAATGCCATAAGATAGTCAAAGATTCAGGTTTTCGTCCAGATATAACATTACCTATGGACTTGTTTTTTGAATGTGAACAGAAAGCCTTGGTATCTGCCACTCCCATCGAGTTTACAGACCCACGTTTTGAAGAACAGAAATTTCAGACCATTACCATCAAGCCTACATTCGACTATGTAAAAGGCATGAATCTCCATGCTACCAATAATCTGTTGCAGGCAGCAAAAGAAGTGTTTGCAGGTCTGAAAGGTAATTGTTTCGTATTCTGTAATTCTACAGATACCATCTATTCACTGATGCAGCAACTTGACTTATTGGACGAATCCGCAGTATTCTGTTCCGAAAAGAGTGTGGAAAAACTGAAAGGCTTGAAGTTTGAGAATGTTTCCGATATATGGGACAAGGGCATAATGAAGCGTTACAACTGGCTCACTTCACGTTTTTATAATGCGGTGGATATTGAACTTGAAGAGAAGCCGACCATCTTATTACTAACAGACTGTTATTTTGCGGACTATACCGCATTTGACCCGAATACGGACACGATTCAATGTGTGGGAAGATTCAGAAACGGTGTGTCCTCTATCCACCATATCAGCAACACCAACCGCAATTTCATGGTGAGAAGCAAGGAAGAACTTAAAGGACGTATTTCGTGTTGGAAAGACGTGTACGATATGTTACAGAATCATTATGACTATGTGACCACCGTTTCCGCAAAAGACGCATACGGTACAATACTTACCAGTCTGCCCTATGCGGAGATGCTGGACGAGAAAGGAAGAAGCAAATACTTCAAGATAGACAACTACATCAATACGGAACTGGTGAAAGGATATTATAATTGTCCCGATAATCTGCATGAAGCATACAAGAACTGCGATGCTTTTACCATAAATAATTATAGCATTTTGGATTATAAACTCGGTGACTATGAGAGACTGCAACGTAGCAACAAGTCAAATTCCATCAAGGAGAAACGTAAGATAATGGTACAACAGCTTGAATTGCTTGGTGAATGCCAAACGGAAATGGAATACCAATTCAAAAGGGACTTGGAACAAGCGGACAGTTTTATAGTGGAAGCATACAACAAGATAGGCAAGGAAGAAATTGAACGGTTGAAATATAACCGCAAGAAAATAAAGGAAGCAATGATTATTGCAGACTACCATGCCAAAGTTACGGGAACGGAAGTCTCACAGATGATATACAACTCTTTTGAAACGGGCAAATGGTATTCCCGAAAATTCATAAAGGAAGAAATCAGCAGGATTTTTAAGTTGTTTGGCATTGTCCCAAAGAAAGCGGTAACATCACATACCATTCTTGATTTTTTTCATGCGGTGGAAAGCAAGCGGAAAAATATAAAAGGTTATCAACTGACCATGCGGAAAGGTATATAGGCGAGTACCTTTTTTATGAAGAAATTCCTATATATACCCTGCTTTAAAAAAGTACCTGCACCTGCATATACAGAAAGTCATCTTACGTTTATACAAGATTATAGGACAGATGCAAACCGTGTCTTTCCTATAATCACTAAAAATGGTTGGTTTTCTCTATAACTAATGATTGCACCGATTCTACTTGGAACTTTTTAATATAATGAATAAGATAGCATATCTGAAAAAACAGAAATCCAACCTCACAAAAACAGCATCCTCAAAATCCGGTTCTGATTCTCAAAAAAAGAGGTGTTCATTTTAGGGGGTGCGAAGTGTTCATCTTAGGTGGGTCGCTTATAAATACCTATATATAAATACCTACCTACCCGATTTTTCAAATCGGGACAGATTGGTTAATTCTCAAAATCTCATATTTAATTGCCTATGATTATCTATTTGCCTACAAAACAGACGTTCACGAATCAGAAAGAAGCGAAAAGCTACTTCGGAAACCACCATTACAGAAGATTGGTAAAGAAAGGAGATATTTATTTTACTAACTATAAACATACGGTTGCTAATGACCTCATACAGAAAGATAACATCTAATATCGCAGGAAAACTTAATTTGCAGGAAACGTACCTACTCTATTGCTTGGCTCTCTGTTCCGATTGCAATACGATGGAATCGTATATCAAACAAGATAACTTGACTGATTTCTACGGAATTAAAAAGACAGACCAGATAAGGGAATGGCTGCACAAGTTTGAATCTCTCGGATTAGTAAGCATAGATAAATTTGATGTTTACGGACAATATGGAAAATTCAACAGATGCAGCTACCGATTAGATACGAAACATTACGTCCTTATAACTAATAAGCTATATAACGAACCGATAAGCAAGGAACTGAAAGGCTTTCTTGTCCTACTGAAATGTAAATGCTTGAACGGGACTAACACCACTCTTTACAGCCAAAACAAATTAGCAGAAGAACTTGGCTTGTCTAAAGGTACAATATCAAGATATATGAATGAAGCCATAGAAAATGGCTATGTAAAGAGGGACAAGAAAGGAATACACCTGCTTAGAGAGGATATATTTCTGATAACTTCTGAAAGTCAGTTGGCTATTATCAAGAACCTATATCCCGAAATAATCACCGATGAAGACCTTGAAAGAGGTTACATTGCCTAATATATTGCCAAGCCGTAAGTAACCCTTGCGGCTTTTATTTTTGGCGCAGAACCACAGACGTACATTTTTCCGATTCTGACTTTCTGAAAATTTCCACTTTAATAAGAGTTATATAGCCTATACTTTATAATATGCCACATACAGCCAATGACATTAAAAAGACTACATAATTAAAGAATCACCCATATTCAGTTTAGCTAAAAGTCAAGAGAACAGATATATAAGGTACTTAATACAGAAATCCCCCCCATTCAGCCAGTGACCTAAAATATATAAGAGTGGCTGTCTTTACGGCATACTACCCCTCAAGTCCCCCTCTGTATATTGATATAAAAAAGAATTATTAATCATTTAAACTTTTATCAATATGAGAAACTTAGTTATCATGCCAACAGAGAAAAGAACTTTGAATTTAGGTGAGTATGCAGAAGAAGCTACTATAATTGTGGAAGAAACTGCAACACCTAAAAGGGTAAATCATTTCATTGAGGCAAACACCCAAGAAGCTACCTTGCAACATTTGAAAAATGACTGTATTACTCCCGTTTTTGCAAAAGACAATGAGCTTACAGTAAACCATGCTGCATTTATTGAAACTGTTTGGGAAGCTGCAAACTCCTACTACAATGGTGAGACTATTGGAACACCCGATATTCGTGTCTCTCATGTGATTAAGGGTCGTATTCCCGAAGCTATCCACAAACCTGCCAATCAGTTGTTGGAATCAGACAAAACAATCTACTATGAGAGGGCAGCTTTCAGTATTGATATTCCTACAATCTATGAAACGGTTGAGGGAAACAAGTTGAACCTTTCAATAGTAGGGGTCAGAGCCTACAATCAAATGAACTTATACAGCAAGAAAGTTCCAGAGTTGTTTAGGTTGGCAATAGGCTTTAAAAACCAAGTATGCTGCAACATGTGCATCTTTACTGATGGTTACAAGGATGATTTAAGGGTGAGCAATACAAGTGAACTTTACCGTTCTGCCTTGGAACTGTTCAACAACTACAATCCTGCTAAACATCTGCATTTGATGCAACAGTTGGGCAATACATCAATGAGTGAACACCAATTTGCACAAATATTGGGCAAAATGAGACTTTATCAGTGTTTGCCCAATGGCTACCAAAAGAGACTGCCAAGAATGTTGCTTACAGATACACAGATTAACAGTGTTGCAAAAGCCTACATTAATGATGAGAACTTTGGCAGCTTTGGGAATGACTTGAATATGTGGAAGTTCTACAACCTATTAACGGGTGCAAATAAGAGTAGCTATATAGATTCATTCTTAGACCGCTCTTTGAATGCTACTGAAATGGCAGTTGGAATCAATGCAGCCCTGCATGGGGATGAGCATTACAAATGGTTTATTGACTAACTAATGAGAGGGCATCTATTTATTTAGGTGTCCTTTCCTATTTTTACAGAACTATGGATAAACAGACAGAGAAAGTAATAAAGCACATTAAAGACTTGGAAAACAGATTGGGGTATGTGGATAACAACCTACGCTATATCAAAGTTATACAAGCCTTGAAATATTGGTTGGAAAAGTTTGCAGACCTGCTTAGTAACAACCAAGCATTACAAAGAGAGTACCAAGCAACCTATTTAAGCTACTTTTATACGGGTTGTGGTTTTTCCTTTTATGATAGGGTGTGTAATTCCATATTAGAGTATAAATATGGGAACAGACCTTTTTAATAACTTAAAAATACTACAAAATGGAAGATGATGGAAAATTGATACTATGGGGAACATTGGTAGTTCTCCTACTGATAATAATTGGTATTGTCAATCCGTTTTTGCTGATACTGATTTTATCCATCTTTATTTATATACAATCATAGTTACACCTGTTTTATTGGAATGTGGCAAAGTTTGAAGTTTCTGAACCATTTACAGAAACAGAAAAGTTTGTCACATTCTGATAGTTCCAAGAAAAACGGAGTGCAAACCAGTTCTGTAACGGAGTGGGAAACTCTCTTTTTAAAATGGCATAATATGGCTTGTAGTTTATGGTATGTGCGATTTTGGGGCAAATTTATCCTCACAGATACCGCTATAATTGCAAATGAATCATTAATTTTGTGGTCTAATTAACTAAAAGCGCAATAGATATGGAAGATATGTTCTCTTTAGGCAATGTTGGATTATGGAGAATGGCAAGCAATGGCTATATGTCTCTAACTGGAGAAGTGGGTGAATTATTCATTACCAAAATTTTAGGAACTATTATTCTTAAATTGAAATATAAAGATATTGTTTACGCAGTTTCAAAAAACGCAAATGAAAGATATTTTAGAGTACCAACCTCGGAAGGTGGATATTTCTTCTACTTTGACAGCTTTAATGAATTAAAAGAGACTATTGAAAAGAATAAATAACAATCTGATTTTTTTAAAAGTTCGCAGTATTTGCGGACTTTTTTTATACCCATTATGAAGATTAGATACTTCTTTCATTCATTACTTAGTTAGGCAACAAACCCATATACCTTATAATCTCTAATAAAACTACATCTTTCAATCCGCAGAATCTACGGGTACTTTTTTCGGGAAGAAATCTTCTTATAGTCCCCGTTCAAAAAAAGTACCTACTTATGCTATTATGAAGAAAAGAAGATGATACTTCCCTAATTACTTACTAAGGATATGCTTTAGAACACTTGGAGCTGCATTTATCAGCGTTTTATCTTTAGCTATTCAAAACCTTTCGCTAACTTTGCAACAATTTCAGAGGTCTTAATGCTCTGAAAGGACATATTTAACGAAAGGTGTTATTGAGATTATCTTCTTTTCTCAAATTCTCGCAAAATTTGAAAAGGCATGAAGATGATAGCAGTAGCACCCCACCATTTGATATATACCTACCTTATATCCATAAGGCTCTTAGATATTGTCAAAATTGGTGTGGGTTGCTATTGTTTTATCCATGCCAAGGCAATGCGAGAAGCCAGAGAAAAGGATAAAGCAGATATAGTTCCCACACCTTATTTTTTATCCGCTTTCTTCGGGGAATTGGGAAGCATATCTGACAAAAGATATGACATATATTATCGTCTTTCTCATTTTAATTGTCATTTGGAAGGCAGTTGAAGAACAGTAACTACATAATAACCTCAATACTTAATTCTACTATGGCGGAAATTTCAGACATACTCAAAATAGGTAAAGATAAATACTTAGAAAAGAATCTTGAACAGAAATGTGGAAATCCTTTTAACGAATGGATTCCTTATGATATTATCAGTTTTAGGTGTTATGTCGAAAATGGAATCAAAAAATATGAAATCTATGGTGAGGACATATATAGCCGTATAGAAAGGATTAAAATTAGACCTTGGAGATATTTAATAAGCCAAGAAGATGGAGAATTTGCTATAAAATACGGTATAGAATCATATTTTATATGGCGTAATTTTTGGGTATCTAACTATCTTGAATATCAAGGATTTGACTGTCGAATACATCATGATTCAAATTATGATTGTTCTAATTATGATGATAGAATTAAAGAATGCGATAATGATATAAAAGACTTTTGGAAAGACTTTAATAAAGAGCTAAATCGTAGAATAGAAAAACTTGAAGAAAAAGACAGAAATAATGAAGATAGGCTTTTTTACACAAAGGTACGGTTAATGGTAGAATATTGTTGGGGATTAATAAATACTGAATGGGGAGATTTGATTGGTGGTGTTCGTTCCAGTTTTTATTGGCAAAGAAAAAGAGAGGAAGAAGAAGAGAAAAGAAAACAAGAAGAGATTGACAAGAAACTTGAAGCCGAAAGACAAGAAGCCGAAGCACGTAAAGAGAAATTTAGATTCAACCAAAGGAACAAGCATCCACTTGATTCTACTATATCCTTTCGTGCATCTGACCATCTTTATATAGTAAATGGAGTTTGTTTAGAATCTGTAACGACCTTTGTTAGTAGCTGTTTCCCGAAATTTAATACAGAGCTTCATGCAAAACAGAAAGCAGGAGCATTAGGAATATCTGTTCAAGAAGTAATAGAAATGTGGGAACGGAAAGGAAAAGAAAGCAGAGATTTAGGTACTGCAATGCACAAAAAAATAGAGAATTATTATCAAGGTATTGATTCTGCAAATGATGATACTTTCAATTTGTTTAGAACATTTGCGAACAATATTAAATTAGTGCCATATCGTACAGAATGGATTGTATATGATTGGGAGTACAAACTTGCAGGGACTATTGATTTCGTAGATTATCAGAATGGAGAATATACAATTTATGATTGGAAACGAAGCGATAAAATCATAGCCAGTGGTATGCCTATAAAAATAAATAAATATGGAGAAAAAGGGAATTATCCTTTGGAACATATAGATAACTCACCTTATTATCATTATGCGTTACAGTTAAGTCTATATAAATTCATTTTAGAGAGAAATTATGGTATTAAAGTTGATAAATTAAGATTGGGTATCTTTCATCCTACATATAACAAACCATATCTTTTGGAAGTTCCATATCTTGAAAATGAGATTAATACTATTTTTAATTTGCGTTCTGAAGTTATATTTTAATTATGGAGTTATGGCGAAAATATTCTATATTATAACATTAGCTATATTACTTATATCTTGTAATTCTAATAATGGTAAGACAAAACAAGTTTCTACCATAGACAGCACTTTACAAGTAAGTGTTGATTCTATCCTGCAAAACAAACTATCCGAACTTGATGCTACAATAGGTCAAGTTATCATAATGGAAGTACAGACGGGAGAAATCAAGGCTTTTGTTGGTTCTGATTCTATTCTGCAAGAATCGGGATTAGTACGTACCGCTTCACTTTTGGCAGCGTTGGAAACAAAGACAGTTAAATTATCCGATACGATAGATGTTGATAATGGTATCTTAGCTATTGGTAAAGATACATTGTGCGACCATAATTGGCATAGGGGTGGATATGGAAAAATCACAGTGGAACAAGGCTTTGGAGTAGCATCCAATATCGCCAATTACAAAATAGTAAAAAAAGTATTTGAGAATGAACAAGCCTTTTCGGAAGCACTTGCAAAGTATGGCTATCAAGTGAAAGACACAAGTCTTGTTTATAATCCTTTGGGATATGGCATTCTCACCACTCCATTACAGAACTTGACTTTCTTTAATTACATAGCTAAAAGTAAGACTGCCATAAAAGAAGCATTGGAATACTCTGTTTCTAATGGATTAGCTAAACCTGCCCAATCAGATAAAGTAAAAGTAGCTGGAGCAACGGGAACAATTCAACTTCCGAACGGTGAATATGCCATAGAATTTTGCGGTTACTTCCCTGCCGATAATCCGAAATACAATGTTATCGTTACCATTAATAAGACAGAATTACCTGCAAGTGGTGGACTGATGGCAGGTAGTGTGTTTAGGCAGATTGTTGATATTATGAATGAAAGACAATGAGAAGATTGCTATTTATCATTATTGGATTGCTTGGTTTTGTGGCTTGCAAAACAGACAAAACATCTGTTCCGCAAGAATTTGAGTGCTTTAATCAGCCACATATCTACATAAAGTACAAACAGCCTATAAACGGATATACAGTAAAAGTAATGTGGCTGCAAAACGATGAAGTAGGTAATGCTCTATTCTGTTTAGAGAAACAAGGAGTACAATATTACTACTTTGCGGAGAAATGGACTGATAAGATTCTATATGATAAAGGTAACACATATCCGGACAACACAGTTATAGAGTTAGACTATACGACTAAATTAGAAAGTGAAGAATACCTTTCGGATGATTCTCCTTTCTTCTTTTCCGATGTTGATTTTGACGGAGAAGAGGAGTTCATTATCAACCGCTATAAAAGTGGTTCAAGGGATTCCAATGCTTATGACGTGTACGATGTCAGCCCATACGGTTACTTTATACAGAAAACAGAAGCACCATTTACAGAGTTGGAAAACGGACAATGTAAGTTTGATTCAGAGAACAAGACCATTACTGTTTACGGCTCTAATGGTTGGAACAATCCAATCAATCATACCTACCAACTAAAAGACAGAAAATTTGAATTAGTACAATCAGAATAACTATTTTAAAATCAAACGAAATGAAAACATTTAGATTTATTGGAATGGCTTTATTAGCCATAGTAATGTGTGTGAATTTTGCTTCTTGCAGTGATGATGATGAAGAAGAACAAGGAGAAACTTACAGTATTGAAGGTACTTGGCTATTGCAAAGTTCAAAAGGTTACATTGAAAATAGTAACGACAAAAACACTTGGGATGAAAGTTATCCAGATTTGCAGGAAGCCAAATTAGAAATTACTAAAAATTCAAATGGAAAATATACTTTCAAAGAGTATTATTTTCAAGATGGCTCAAGCTCATGGGAGAATGACCCTTTTACATACTATCCTACACTATCAGGAACAACATTGACCGTTACTCCTCATATAATGGACTGCTGGGATACTGCCGAAATAAAATCTTTAGATAAAACAAAATTAGTATTGGAATGTGTCGGTGATGATGGAAATGAAAACTGGTACACTTTAGATACTTATGTAAGAGCAAAATAATTAAGAAAAAAGCCAACCTACCCAATTACGGATAAGTTGGCTTTTTCAGTTCTAAACAAACATCTATTAACTACAAAACTATGTGTTTCACAAGCATATTTATAGATACAGAGAACACAAAACAATAGGAGTAGATTTTTCAGCAGGTAGATTTTTGAGGAGATATAGCTTTATATATCTATTACAGTTTTCTATACCTATACGATATTATGCAATGGCAATACAATATATGAATACTTTTTCAACAGAGGGAAAGCTACATTATCCTATTATATACTATATCATTAGATAGGTAAAAAACTGATAACCAATAACAAAACTATTAGAAAGAATTATTGCATAACAGCATGATATTTACTAACTTTGTGGTGCAGTTCAATGCTGCAAAGAGATTATTTATTTAATGTTGAATCTATCTTAGTTTTCTTTGAAAGTTAAACCGTGAGTTAAACCAAAGAAGAAATAGAAGAATATAAAGAAATCATAAGATAACTGCTAAGGTGCAATAGCTCAGTTGGTTGCCTTTGAAAGTCGAGCCGTAGGCGAGGCTTTTAAAGGTCTTGAGAGCAAAGGACTGAAAATCCTTGTGTCCCCGGTTCGATTCCTGGTGGCACCACTTTTAAAAGACTTCAAATTTGGTAAATCCCTGAAAACTAAACATTTCAGGGATTTTCTTTTTCCTAAAACTCCCACATTTTTAGCAAAATTATGCAGTTCCGTTGGTCTAAATCGTGACCAATTTGGATCTCGAAAAAATTGACCACGAATTGTATCATAAGTCACTGATTGTCTTATTGTTTAATTCTTGCTATTCTGCACGATTCAGTAACTTTAAACATTAATTTTTAGAGTATGAAACGACAGACTTTTAATGTGCTTTTCTTTATTAGGAAGACCAAATTAAAGAAATCAGGTGAAACGCCCATCATGTTGCGCATTACAATTGAGGGGCAACTCACCGAATTACAACTCAAACGGGATGTAATGCCTACACAATGGAATCAAGCGAAAGAACGCTGTACCGGTAAGGATGCTACATCAATGGAGATTAACCGTTATCTCGAATCAGTTAAACTTCGATTGTTAGACATTCATAGGGAAATGGAAGATGCAGGAAAATTTATCAATCCGATGGAAGTAAAACGTAGATTTCTTGGGCTGAATGAAAAGCACATGATGTTCTTTGAAATTTTTCAAGAGCATAACGACAAATGCCGTGAACTGATTGGCAAGGATTATGCCAAAGTAACTATCTCCCGATTTGATACTTGTTTACGGTATTTCAAAGAGATGGCTTTGAAAAAGTACCATCTAAAGGATATTCCCATGAAAGAAATAAGTCATGCCATCATTCAAGATTATATTCACTTCCTGAAAGCTCAAAAAGACTTGCAAGAAAATACGGTAATCCGTTATATGAAAGTAGTGAAGAAAATCACCAACATGGCATTGGCTAATGATTGGATGGAGAAAGACCCGTTTATCAATATCCGTTTCCACGAGCAGGAAGTACACAAAGAGTTTCTAACCAAAGAAGAATTAGAAACTATGCAAAACAAAGTTTTTGATGTTCCTCGATTGGATTTAGTGCGTGATATTTTTCTATTCCAATGCTTCACGGGGTTAGCTTTCATAGATGTATCTGAATTAAAAGCAGAACATCTTGTATCTGATAATCAGGGGAATTTATGGATTAGGAAAGCAAGACAGAAAACGCAAGTTATGTGCAACATTCCTCTTTTGGATATACCTTTAGCCATATTGGAGAAATACGAAGGGAATCCACTGGCGAAAAAGAAAGGAACATTGTTGCCTGTTCCATGCAACCAAAAGCTAAACAGTTACCTGAAAGAAATTGCTGATTTATGCGGTATCAAGAAGAATCTAACCACACATACCGGACGACATACATTTTCGACCATTGTCGCTTTAGCTAACAATGTATCATTGGAAAATGTAGCAAAAATGCTCGGTCATACCAATACAAAAATGACGCAGCGATACGCAAAAGTATTAGACCAAAGTATTCTTCGAGATATGCAGAATGTGCGGGAGAGCTTCTCTACTAAAACCACCTAAAGATGAAAACGGCTACCTAATCCATTAGGACGGTAGCCGTTTTTCTATATTCATCCTATTAAAAACTAAAGAGAATAATCTTCTATATTATAGGCAGAGCGAAACCTATCTTCCAATACTTTCCTAATATCCGATTCACGGAACAGCACTTTGCCCGGAAGTTGAATAAAAGGGAAAATGCCATCATCCCGATAATACTGCAAAGTTCTACGGCTGATTTTGAGAATAGAACAAAGTTCTTCGCTTGTCAGATACCGTTCACCATCAAACATGGGCTTATTATTCTTCAATACATATTCTATATAAGGTAAAACCCTATCTAACGATTGCAATAATTCTTGGCTATCCTCATTCGTGTATAAATCCATAAGCAATTATTCTTTAGTGGTTACTTTTATTCTACCTGAATCCAATAGTTTTTGTACTTCGGCAACCTTATAATATACCTTCTTGCCAACAGTCGAAAAAGAAAGTTTGCCACTCTCACGTAAAGACTGTAATGTTCGTAAAGGAATATTTAAGGAAGCTGCCAATGTCCTACCCTCTATCCATTCTTTCTCAATACGCATATCAGAGGGAGATAAAGAAGTATTATCTGCCCATGATACAATCTGTTCCAGCTTCTTTCTAAAAGAATCGAAGGAAAACCTTTCTATTGCTACTATATCCATATATAAATTACTTTTCAAAATTCATTTTCTTTTAAAGTAAGTTTTCCAGAACTCAATATGAAGCATTGACAAAGGTAAGTTCCGTATTTAGCCTGTTCAAGTCCGAGCCTTCGGTTTTGATGAAAATCTTCCTCTCACTATGTTCGAGCGTATTTTCATCTAAAGACTTGCACAGACTAAATACTTCACTGGGAAAGTCAATGATTCAAATTAAATTCCGAAAAACAATGTTTTGGGCTTGGCAGGTTACTCTTTCCAACTTTCAAAGTAGTGCTTTTGGAGCAGTTTATCAATATCACTCTGACGGTAGATGATTTTACCTTTTATCTGGATAAAGGGAATTAGCCCTATATCTCGCCATTCTTGCAGGGTTCGCAAACTGACATTCAGTTTCTTGGAAACCTCATTATTAGAAAGAAAGCGTTCCCCATTCAGGTGGGGCTTGTAGTGCTTTACAATAGATTCAATACCATCCAGCATCGAATCGAGCGAAGAAATAAATTCTTTGACTTGTGGGGTATCTTTATTTATTAGTTCCATGATTGAAAGATTGTTTTATTGAAATATTGATTTCAAGATGGCTAGATAGCTGGTTAGTTACGCAGATAGTGACCCAAAGACGAAATGTTAAGTACGTCTTTTGCCGGATCATAATCTACATAGAGCCGTTTGGATGCAGGGGCAATAAAATACTGGCTACCATCTTGCTGTATCTCATAAGTAGCAGGTGAAGCCTGTTTGGTTGTTTCCGATACATATATAATAGAAAGAAGGTACTCTTTGTCGCTCCGATAGATGATAACCGTAGGATTCAGATTAATGCTTTCCCATGTGCCAACAATGGAAAACAGGTTAAAAAACGGATAATCTTTTTTAATTCTTTTCATAAGACGTGGGGGGGGTGGGTGATTGATTTTGCGTTTCACGGTCTGCAATAATTCTTTCAATATCGGAAGTCTTATAATAAATCTTACTACCAATTTGAGAATAAGCCAATCTTCCGCTACTTCTGTAATACTGCAAAGTTCGCTTACTAACGCCTAACAACAGGCACACTTCCTGACTATCCAGCCAGTTTTCGACTTTCTGGGTATGAGTGCTGCACAAACTTTCTATCCGTTTGGCAAACTCCGTGAACCTCTCGCAGACATACGAAAAGGTTCTCTTTTCAATAGTTACTACTTCCATACTTCCAATTTTAAAAGGTTTATAAAACGTGTCGATTTTATTTTCATCGGCAAATAAAAGAAGAATCATGAGCCGTTTTCAAAACTGTCCGAAAGTGGCGAAGTAAAGTTCTTAATGACTTAATATGTACTTATCGTGGCAACATAATACAATGATTTATAGACCAAATACTCATTGATTTAGGCAGATCATATAGAAACAAAGAAAAATAAACCGATATTTCTTTGTCAATTCAAAAATAACGCTTATGTTTGCAGTGACCAATAATAACAAAATAGTCACACGGTATGGCAAAAGCATTTGATGACAACGAAAGAAAGCTTATAAAGGATAAACTCAAAGAAGGAGCTTTGCTATTTATCCAGCAACAAGGGGTACGTAAAACTTCTGTAGATGAGCTTGTTAAATATGCCAATATTTCTAAAGGAGCATTTTATCTATTCTATACATCAAAAGAACTTCTTTTTTTCGATACAATAATAGACTATCATAAGAAATTGGAAAAAGAATTTCTTAATGCCATAAATAAGCATACCAATAATATTACGGTTGATACATTGACAGATATTATATCTGACTTGCTAATCAACAACAAACCATACTTTGTATCTATCTTCGTTAATAGTGATGTGGAATATCTAAATAGAAAGCTCCCTCAAGAAGTACTTTCAAAACACGTAGATGATGATGTCATGCTAGCAAACGAACTACTGAAATTTATTCCAGAAAGTAAATCAATTGATACAAAAGTATTTGCAGGGGCTTTAAGAGCTGCATTCTTGACTATTCTAAACGAGAAAACAATTGGAACAGATATTTACAATGAAGTTTTCAAGTTTATAGTTAGGGGAATAGTACAGCAACTATTTAAAGACTAATCCAATACAACAAGATTATATAATATCAACTGACTATGTGCAAATATGTTACATAGCGATACTTTGAATTTACAATATGACTATATAAACAGTTTTAGTCATACGATATAAAATTTAAAAATTATGATTACAGTAAAAAACTTATCGTTTAGTTATTCTCAACTACCATTTATTGAGAATATGAATTTTCAAGTAAGAAGCGGAGAAATATTTGGCTTCTTAGGACCTTCTGGAGCAGGAAAAAGCACTCTCCAAAAGATATTAATAGGTATGCTCCCTAAATATAAGGGGAGTGTTTCTATTAATAATAATGAAATTAGAAATAAGTCTGACCAGTTCTATGAGAGTATTGGTGTCGATTTTGAATTTCCTAGTTTTTATGAGAAATTCACCGCATTGGAAAACTTAAAATTCTTTGGTTCTTTATATGACTGTAAGCTGATTCCTATCGAACAATTATTAGAAATGGTTGGACTATCACAACATGCCAATAAGAAAGTGGCAGGTTTTTCTAAAGGTATGAAATCCAGATTAAACTTTGCCCGGTCAATTATTCATCAGCCCAAAGTGTTATTTTTGGATGAGCCAACATCTGGTTTAGATCCTTCGAACTCCCAAGTGATGAAAAACATTATTCTTGATCTTAAAAATAAAGGAGTAACAATCATTCTGACTACTCACAATATGCACGATGCAACCGAACTTTGTGATCGTGTAGCATTTATTGTTGATGGCAACATTAAAGCTATGGACACTCCTCATAATCTTATCATGTCAAGGCGTTATAATGAAGTAACATATTCATATTTGGAGAGTCAAAAAGAATTAAATACTACAATCGCACTTGACAAAATAAGTACAGATAAAAAGCTACAATCTCTGATTCAAGCTAATGCCTTATTATCAATACATAGCAATGAGCCAACATTAGACAATATATTCTCAGAAATAACAGGGAGGAAATTACTATGAAGCTTAAAGGTTTAATACTAGGTGATATTCGGCAACAATACAAATATGGGTTTTATGCCCTATATACGTTATTTACACTAGTGTATATTACAGTATTGCGCATTCTTCCTATGCCGTGGAAAGAACTATGTACAACTACCCTTATATTTTCAGATCCCGTACTGATCGGATTAATGTTTATGGGAGCAATAATATTATTCGAGAAAAGCGAAAAAGTAATGCAGGCATTAGCTGTTTCGCCCATATCAATACACGCATACATTTTGTCAAAGGTAATTTCCATTGGACTAATTTCTTTGCTAAGTGGAGTTCTCATCGCATTGTTCTCAGGCATGGAACATTCTTACATACATCTTGCTGTTGGAATTATGTTAGGTTCAGCATTATTCACACTGGTTGGAATATCACTTTCTGCTTTTATTTCAACCATGAATAATTTTATGCTGATTATGGTTCCCATTTTAATAATATCTGTAGCTCCCATATCTGTTTATACAATGGGCTATAAATCGGGAGCTATGCTATTACATCCAAGTATAAGTCTTATAGAACTTATGTCTGGAAATATCAGTGTCATATCTCTAATAGCAATAAGCATTTGGTGTATTGCAATGTATATTTTTTCTTGTCTGTCAGTAAAAAAAATGATGACGATATAATTATGAATCAGAATATTATTTCCTTCAAAATGTTTATCAGAAACATATTCTCAGATGGTATGTTATCTGCAATAATATGTATCCCGCTAATATTAGCAGCAATATATAGGTTTGTTTTCCCTTTAATTGTACAGCATTATCCGATGCTAAAGGATTTCAGCCTATATTATCCGATATTGGATTTATTCCTTGCAATTATGTGTCCTTACATGATTTGCTTCGCTTCGGTCTTAGTGGTATTAGATGAAACAGACATGAAAATCAACAGGTACATCACAATTACCCCACTTGGTAAGAAGGGGTATCTTATATCAAGATTGCTTATTCCTGTTTTATTTGCAGCCATTGTTTCTTTCGTACTGCTTTCTTTTTGTTCTGTATCAGATATGTCATTATGGACTACATTTATAATATCAATATTGGCTACAATACTAAGCGTTGTGGCTGCTATGATTATTTTGGCATATGCGGGGAATAAAGTAGAAGGTATGGCACTTGCAAAAGTATCTGCTTTAGTTATGGTGGGATTAATAATACCTTTTGTTATTACAGATAGTACCCAATATGTATTTTCATTTCTCCCTTCTTTTTGGATAGCCAAGTTTCTAATAAGTAATAACTATTGGTTTATTCTACCAACTATATTTCTTTCTGGCGGACTGATTTACATATTATATAATAGGTACAGCACAAAAATATAGTTTCTCCTAAAATTGATACTATAAATACCGAAGATATAAAAAGTATAGTACCTAAATAAGCATATTGAATTTATGATTATACGAATTAATATTATTCACTATCTAAAAATTATGCTTATGAATGAGTTATTGAAAATGAAGTTTTTTGAGCTATTGTCTAAAACTTCACAAGAAGTTACTAACACAGAAATGCAAGATGCCTATGGAGAATTTGTCAAGCACATAGTCGCTATTAGCAATTCAGAAGATTATTCCTATATCTTTCGGATGCTAAATCTCACCCGTATTGAGATAGTACCCCTAAAAGAGTTATATCAATGTGGGCAGGGGGAAAAATGCGCTTAAAATTCTCTATGTCCACAAAGCGTTATCGACAATTGATGCCGAGCTACAATTAATCAACTTAAAAATTAACCATCCAGAACAATTTAAGTTATCTATTCCTACAGCGTTCAAGTCCGACCTATATGTAATCCCTAAGTCAAAAGACTTGGGGATTATTGGCATTGCAGAAATCGTATTAGCTCTGTTTCTACAGGGGCAAATCGTTGGCGAAGATGGAAAACCTGTCCCAGAAGTTCGTTTAGCTCGTGGTTTTGAGCAGCTTTTCAATCTAAAATTCGGAAGTATTTACGATAAGGTAGGTGAAGTATTTACCCGCAAGCCGTACAACCTTACCAAAACATTGGATGCCTTACGAAATGCTATCATCAAAGAGGATCGAAAACGTAAGAACCGATAAAGATCAAAAAAGATATTTGTGCAAACTGTTTATTCTCAGGAATTTGCAAATATATTTTCGGGGAGTAGGTAACTACTCCTCTTTTTCTGCTACATTGTTTTGCCGAATTTTGCTTCATCAATCGATTGAGAACAATAATGTTAAACTAAAAAATGAAGCAAAATGTATATAGACAACGAAAACTTTGAGAAATGGATGGAGAAGCTATCTAAGAAACTCACTGAGATAGGACAAGACTTAAAATCCCTTATCAATACCGATCAGGTATTAGATGAAAATGAACGATTACTTGATAATCAGGATTTAGCATTTCTATTAAAAGTGTCTTTCAGAACTTTACAACGCTATCGACTAAAAGGTAAGCTCCCCTACTTTACTATTGGGCATAAAACCTACTATCGGGCTAGCGATATTAGAGCTTTTGTACGTGAACGAGCCGATTATCAAACTTATAAACAGTTTGAAAAAGCCAATCAATTAGAAAACAAACTCTGACAGCAAAATGCAGCAGAGGAAAGAAGCTTGTGTTTAAGCTATCACTTTGTGTAACCACCCCGATTTAGTAGAAACCGCTTCACCTATCGGTTCAGCCCATTTCACTAAATCGAGCAAGAGGGAACTGGACAAGTCCTGTTCTTCCCTCTTGCCCTGCGGGGCAAAGCCTTCGGCTTTAGCGTGTTACAAGAACACGCTGTAATGACACCTGTAATAAGTATTTTCTTTGTAATGCTTATTATCAGGTATTTATCTATTCATATTTCTATAAAAAAGTAATTGCCATGCCAAACAGCAGTCGGAAAACAATATTCACTACCATTTCCATAGACAAGGAAACGGCAGCTTTGGTAGAGAAGATATGCAAACGCTATTCACTGAAAAAGAGCGAAGTTGTAAAGTTGGCGTTCGGGTATATAGATAAGGCACATATCAACCCATCCGAAGCACCGGAATCTGTAAAATCAGAACTGGCGAAAATAAATAAGAGACAGGATGACATTATACGTTTTATTCGTCACTATGAGGAAGATCAACTGAATCCCATGATACGGGTAACAAATTCTATCGCTTTGCGCTTCGATGCAATCAGCAAAACTTTAGAAGCTCTTATTCTCTCCCAACTGGAAGCCAATCAGGAGAGACAAACAGCCGTGCTGAAAAAGTTAAGCGAACAGTTCGGCAATCATGCCGATGTGATAAACAATCAATCCAAACAGATTAACGCACTTTACCAAATACACCAACGGGATTATAAAAAGTTGCTTCACCTGATACAACTCTATTCGGAACTTTCTGCTTGTGGTGTGATGGATAGCAAAAGGAAAGAGAACCTGAAAGCAGAAATCAACAATCTGATAAATACATAGGATTATGCACATAGATTTTGCACCGCCATCAAACGGGACATATAATAATTCTGGAAGTAGCCGACAGCTAGCTAATTACCTCGAACATGAAGATTTAGAAAGGATGGAGAAAGGTATTTATACCGAAGGCTTTTTCAATCTGACAGAGGATAACATATATAAATCAAAGCTCATAAAAGATATAGATAGTAATATCGGGCAACTCCTGAAAACTGATGCAAAGTTTTATGCTATTCATGTCAGTCCATCGGAAAGTGAACTTCGGGCAATAGGAAACACCGAACAAAAGCAAGCCGAAGCCATGAAACGTTATATTCGTGAGGTGTTTATCCCTGAATATGCCAAAAATTTCAATAAAGAGCTATCCGAAGTAGATATAAAGTTTTATGGTAAGATTCATTTTGACCGCAACCGTTCCGATAATGAGTTGAATATGCACTGCCATTTGATTGTGAGCCGAAAAGACCAAACTAACAAAAAGAAACTATCACCACTCACCAATCATAAGAATACAAAGAACGGAATAATAAAAGGTGGCTTTGACCGTGTAAACTTGTTCCGACAAGTAGAACAAGGGTTTGATAGATTGTTCAACTACGATCGCCAGCAATCAGAATCATTTGACTACCACAATACAATAAAAAATAGTTCTATCTCTGAACAATTTAAAATACAGGAACAAGAATTTAAAGCCAATAAAAGAAAAATAGAAATCAATCAGGATAGAAATCCGGATTACAACCAATCATCAAATCTATTCCTATCTTTTATTCCATCAGGAGCCGACTTTATCCTCAATTCCAAAGAACAGACTCTCAAACATAAAAAGGGAAAAAGAAAAAAACGCAGATTGTAATCAGTAATGTTCTTCTTGCGGGAATAAAGAAAACATTTAGTCATTCACTAATCCTAATTCGAAAAATGAGTATAGCTGAACAATCTAATCTCAAATGTATCTGCAAGATCCATAATCTATTGATATGAATCCAAACAGTGTCTTTTTGCATTATATAGTCTAAAAATGATCTAAAATTTCTTATGACCTTATATATGAAATTTGTATCTTTGCGCCCTAAATTCATTATTAGTTTTATGATTGGAGTAGATTTATTCTCTGGAGCAGGTGGACTTTCACTTGGTGCAGAAATGGCAGGGGTCAATATAAAGTATGCAGTCGAGTACGACAAGTATGCTGCAGAGACTTATGCCCACAATCATAAAAATATCCCCATTTTTGTTGAAGACATTAGATTGTTGTCTGAACTACCATCCCATCTTTATAATAATCATAAAGCAAAAGTATTAATGGGGGGACCTCCATGCCAAGGATTTTCATTATCAAATCTTAAAACAAGGAATAAAGAAAATGAGAACAATTGGCTTTTTAAAGAATTCATAAGAATTACGAAATTATGGATGCCAGATTGGATTGTCTTAGAGAATGTAAGTGGCATTTTAAAAACAGAAGAGGGTTTCTTTTGGGAACAAATTATAAATGAATTTGAAAAAATAGGGTATACTATCAGTTTTAAACTACTTTATGCTACAGATTATGGGGTGCCCCAAAAAAGACACCGAGTCTTTTTAATAGGGTCTTTACATGGAATTCAGTATGAATTTCCACCAATAGAGCAAAATCAAATAGCTGTAACTGTTGCCGATGCAATTTCTGATTTGCCATCTTTACCCAACGGCGCCAATTTCGAAAAATTAGAATATAAGAATAACCCAACCTCTAGTTATGCTCGATTACTAAGAGGAGCATCTAAGTTCTCAACTAACAATTTTGTCACAAAGAATTCAGAGCTTACAATAAAACGCTACAGTTTTATTCCACAAGGCGGTAATTGGGAGAATATACCAAAGGAGCTAATGGCGAACTATAAAGATTGTAGTCGTTGTCACACAGGTATATATCATCGTTTAGAGGCAAATAAGCCATCCACAGTTATTGGCAACTATAGAAAAAATATGCTAATTCATCCGTGGGAAGATCGGGGTTTATCAGTAAGAGAAGCTGCAAGAATACAATCTTTTCCTGATTCTTTTGAGTTTAAAGGAAGTATTGGTTTTCAACAACAACAAGTTGGTAATGCAGTCCCTCCCCTTTTAGCAAAAATTGTTTTTGACAAATTACTAAGTTATTGAAACATGTGGACTGAACAAAAAATAGAAAAACATTTAAAGGAGATTCTGACTTTAGAATTTGAAGCTAAAGCAGAAGATTATATCTCATTATATATTACCGCTAGAAAATATATAGTAGAAGAGGTGTTGAAAGAAATCAAAGGCATAGAACCTTCATTAACAGACCATTCAGCTGACCATGTAGCAAATGTGATGGAAAGAGCATGGGACCTAATTGAAGACCAACAAGATAGGTTTTCTGGTATTGAAATATATTTATTATGTCTCATTATTTTATTTCATGATGTTGGCAATATTGAAGGAAGAGGAGGACACAATAAGAAAATAGCAGAAATTTATAATAACATTCGAAATAAGGTTCCAACCTATAACCAAGAACGTCGTTTGGTATTAATAGCTACTGCTGCACATTGTGGTAGTTCCAAAAAAGGAGATAAAGACACCCTAAGTGATGTTGATGAAATATCCAATTTGTACAACAAAGAAATTAAGCTGAGAGAACTAGCTAGTATCTTAAGGTTTGCTGATGAACTTTCAGAGGGTCCGCAGAGAACTTCACATTATTTGAATAGCAAATCTAAAATAGCGGAGGATGCTCAAATATACCATGAATATGCAAGTATCACTAATATATTTGTTGATAAAGGTAATAATCGTATAGCAATAACTTATAATATAGATTATACATCTAGTGAGAGAATAGAAGAATTGCTTGAATTTACATACCGGAGAATATTAAAACTTGATGCAGAACGTAGATATTGTAAATATTACGCTCCAATCTTAGATAAACTAAAAAAAACAGATGCACAAATTAATTTTACTATAAATGGTGATATTTGTGATTTAGACTTACCTAAAATTGAGTTAGGTGATAAATATAATTTAATTGACGATGGAAATGATACAAATATTGTTGATCATTTTATAAAGAATAATCCTGTTTTTAACATTCATAATATTGTTGAAAAATTAAATAGTAACAAAGATGAATAATATTATTAATCCATTTGAATATGAAGGTGCAAATAATCTGCCTGACAATGATATTATAGGTTATTACATTGAGGATTACAATTTTTCTCGTTTCATTCAATCGACAAAAAATATATTTCTGATAGGCGAAAGGGGATCCGGGAAAACAATGACTCTTTTGTATAATTCTTTCAAAATACAATATAAAATAGCAAATCAAAAATCAAAATCTATAAGTTTTGATAAAATAGGGATTCATGTTCCATGTAATACCCCTCTATTTCATAAAAAGGAATACTTATTGTTGAATGATGATTTTAAGAAGAGTATCATTTGTGAACATTATTTAGTTCTTTCTATTTTGTATGCAATTGCCGATACTTTATCTGAAATTCCTGAAATTATTGAATCTTCTCAATCGCAAAAATTAGATTTCTTCTCAGAGATAGAATATATTTGGGGAGTTGATTTAGATCATAGCTCAATAAACTTTTTTGAGTCAATTAAAAGATATGTTAATAAAGAAATGATTGCAACTCAAAAAAAAATAAACACATATAACTCTGATGCTTTTTATGAAAATGCACTGTCATTTTCTTCATCTATTATGCCATTTTTCACTTTAATAAGAAAGATCTCTTTATTGCAGTCATCACATTTTCTTATTATGATAGATGATGCTCATGATATGAATAAATATCAAATTCAGACATTGAATTCATGGATTGCTTATAGAGATCATTCGATTTTCAGTTTTAAAGTTGCAACAGCAAAGGTTAATCGTCCTGTATTTATCACATCAACTGGCGGATCTATATTAGAAGGTCATGACTTTATTACTGTTGATATGGAACGAGCCTATCAAAATGAAGAAACAGATTTCTTTAAACTAGCAAAAAAAATCATTGAAAGGCGTTTGGAAAACATTGGATTAAAAGGCGTTACTGCAGAAGAATTCTTTCCTGTTAATGAAAGTTTTTCAAAAGATATAGAAAAATATAAGGCTATAGCCAAACAGCAGGCAGAGGAAAAATATGGTACAAATGCAACAAAATCAGTTCAAGACTATATTTACAAGTATCATAGAGCAATGTACTTTAGAGAACGAAGTGCAAAGGCTAACAAACCCCCATATTCAGGTTTTGAAACAATTGTTGATATTTCAACTGGAATTGTCAGAAATTTGCTAGATCCATGTTATTGGATGTTTGATAATGCGTTAAACAACAACAAAGATGGTATTACTCAAATCTCTCCAAAAATTCAAACTCAAATAATAGTTGAACGTAGTCAGCGAATGTGGGATGTTCTAAGAAATGGATTAGACAAAATAATTGATAATTGTACAATAGAGCAAGGAAAACAAATATTCCAATTATTTGAAAACTTAATGATACTATTTTCTAAACGATTAGTATCTGATATTTCAGAGCCTCGTGCTATTGTTTTCTCTATTTCACAAAAAGACACTCACCCAGAATTGTATAAAGAGATCATTGCACTAATAGATCTTGCAAGGAAAGTTCAATTCATTTACACTAGGATTGGAAATGCAAAAGATAAAGGAAAACAGGAAATTTACTATGTGCCAAATCGCTTACTTTTCCCAAGTTTAGGGCTAGATCCTCATGGACAATATTCTAGAGTATCATTAAAAGTATCGGATATATGGAATGCTGCAGTTAATAACAAGCAATTTCCTATAAACGAAGAAACTAGTACTAGTATTAATCTTCAAAAAAACTTATTTGATGAATAATATATTATTTATATATCCCAGTTGGGAGGAACGAGCTTTTCTAGGTTTCAAAACCGATGTGGAATATCACAAAATCCACACAGTCTATATTATTAAAAAGATAAAATCTTTAAATATTGAAAAGACATCATTTTATTTAAAGAAAATTGAAGAGTATTGTGTCTCTCACAATATTCAAGCAAGGTTTATTGATATAGAAACGAATGGTGTAGTCATTTGGAATATTCTAAAAAAGTATATTAGTGAGTTAAATAGGGAAGATAATGTATTTTTAGACATTACTACAATGTCTAGAAATATAATTTGGGCTTCACTTTTCTTTTTCAGAGAAGCATTTAAACAAATAACAATTATTTACCACAAACCTAATAGTTATTCAGACACTTGGATTAGTAAAGAACCAGAAACTCCTAGATTGTTATTTAAGCATTCTGGAATAATAGAATTAGGTCTTCCCACATATCTTATTATTATAACAGGCTACGATCCTGAACGCACAAGACAAGTTTTAGGATATTACGAACCTCAAAAGGTATTTCTTGTAATACAAACAGGAAATCAGTTAAACAATAACATAAAAAACACTAAGGAATTACACTTGTCTGCATGTGATAATGTGGGTATTTCCGACATTGAAATAAAATCAATAGACTCTTATGATAATAATTTTGGATTTGATAGTATTAATAATATTATTATGGCTAATAAAGGCAAGGCTAATTTTATATTAACCTCGTTAGGTCCCAAATTATCAGCTATATCAGCATATCAATGCTATCTAGAGCATCCAGAAATAGCATTATCATATCTTCCATGTAAAGAGTACAATGTTGACTACTGTCATGGAATAGGAGATCGCTTTAGTAAAACTATACAATTTGACAATAAACTCAAATTGTAATTGTTATAAATAGACAATGAGCATATGTTCCTTAATGAAATGGATATTAGATAACATTTTATCTAACAAATTGAACGATTTATAAAACAAGAAAATATATAATAGGCTTCTACTTTTTGTAGAACTCTAAAAAATAATTATCTTTGCCCTCAGTATTCTCCATAAGTAAACTACCGCAAAAGCACGTAGCAAATTAGTGGAATAATTCATGGGATATGCTTGAAGCAAAAAATATAAAGTTTTAAATATCAGCGTGATTAATCCATTAGGAGACTTCAATGCGATATATAAACAATGAGATATTTGAAAATAGAATCGTTCTTATAGCAAGCAAAACGATAAAACATAATCGTGTGCTAAATCATGTGGATTTCCAAATGGAAGAAACTATAAAACGGTGATAATCAACAGAGAGAAAATAATAGTACTCTTCCTGGTGGCACCACAAAAAGACTTTTAACTTTTAGAAACTCCCTTGAATTAGAGATAGTTCAAGGGGTCTTTTTTTACCCTCGCTACGCATTTATTACATATTATCCACTTGTTTCTTGACAATATACATTTTTTCGATGATAATTTAAGAATAACATCACATTTTTCAGAGGATACCACTTTTCTGCTTTATTTATCTCCCACATGGAAAATCACAAAGAAGTATATGACCTATATCAATTACGTTGTAATACCAAGAATTTTTGTGAATTCTATTCAGAACATGGTGTCTATTATGACAAGTTCATAAACTGGCAACCTTATCAGCCTAGAACGAGAAGTTGAATAGAATTATCCAAGCAGAACTGTTCCAAATGAAAAGAGTCGGATAACTGGTAATCTTTGCGATATCCCAAGACGCTGAACAACCATGATTTAACGGAAAAACCGCTTAAGGATTAGCGCAAGTATCCGCCTTCTTTGAATTCTTGCTTCATGGCTAATGAAATGGCTTACAAATTACGTTGTAAGTTCCCGATAAAGTCCTATGATTTGTGGCACTCCCCCTTTTACTCTCCTCTCATCTTGATCGTAGCCCAATTGGACAGGCTGGCAAGATCCGTGTCTTTCTTGTTCAATCTTCTGGAAAGTGACGTGGACGAAAGTATGGAACGTAAGTAGAATGTAATACATAGCTAAAAGACAAAGCCTGATAAAGAAGTGTGCGAATGATGCACAAATACTTAAAGAGCCGCTGCCATTTCGTAGTTAAAAAGGATTGGCGTGATAATTAGAATAAAAATAATTCCTATATTTGTGCAGTGTGATACTTTTTTATTTAATCAACAATGGAAAATTCAAACTATATTATGAGGGAGATAACCCCTTTGTCCAATCGTGATTGTTTTTATATTGCAGACCGTCATAAGACTGAATTTACTTATCCTATCCATTGTCATGCCGAATATGAGTTAAACTTTACGGAACACGCTTCCGGTGTACGGCGGATTGTAGGTGATTCTTCGGAAATTATAGGGGATTATGATTTGGTATTGATTACAGGTAAGGAACTCGAGCACGTTTGGGAACAGTATGAATGTACATCGAAAGATATTCGGGAAATTACAATCCAGTTTTCCCCCGATCTTTTCTTTAAAGATTTTATTAATAAAAATCAGTTCAGTAGTATTCGTCGGATGCTGGAGAGGGCGCAATGCGGCATTAGCTTTCCGATGCAAGCTATCATGAAGGTTTATAACTGGCTGGATAAGTTGGCTTCCGAAGAGCAGGGCTTTTATACGGTAATGAACTTTCTTCGGATACTTTATGAATTATCTTTGTATGACGATGCAAGAGCCCTTTCCAGTTCTTCGTTTGCTAAGATAGACAATTTTTCAGACAGTCGCCGTGTGCAAAAAATTCAGAAGTATATTGCAGATCATTATCAAGAGAATATTCGTTTGGCGGATATGGCGGATATGGTAGGAATGACGCCTGTGTCGTTCAGCCGTTTTTTTCATTTACGGACAGGTAAAACTCTTTCAGACTATATTATTGATATCCGCTTGGGGTTTGCTACACGGTTGCTGGTGGACTCGAGCCAGACTATTGCCGAAATTTGTTACGATTGTGGGTTTAATAATCTGTCTAATTTCAACAGAATGTTTAGGCGGAAAAAGGGATGTTCGCCGAAGGAATTCCGTGAGAATTATCGGAAGACGAAAATTATTATATAACTTGTTGGCGGAATTAAGTTTTGTAGCCATTTTACCATCATGTCTTCATATAACCTATTTAATTGTTTATTCACGCTATTTTGTGTATGAAGGTAAACATTTACTCTCATAGTTGTCATCCGCACCGTTTCATAAACTCTTTAAATACTATCTTGTCCGTCTCTATTATGTTTGTTGCAACGTTAAGATAATACTTTTTATCGAAATAATCAGTAGCAAAAGGGGTTGTCCGGCTTTTGAAACAGCCCCTTTTGCTATTGATGTGAGCTGATTGGTTCACGATAGAGTCCTTTTCAGACATAAAGGGAATTTGTAATAAACAACGGGAAAAATATCTGAAAATCTTTTGTTTATAGGATAAAATAAGGATGTTCTTAAAAAATGTGAACAGCATTTGTTGCTTTACTATTTTTATTTTAGAAGTTATTTAAATAATATCGGATAAAATAGTATTAGCTTTTTGTTTTGTGATAGTCTATTTTTGCAGTGTCTAATCTGTGAGACATACCGGTTTTAGAAAGATGATAATATTTGGATATTTGGTTTGAAAGAAATTATTAATCTATATTGGTTTTATTTTAAATAGCATGAAAAACGTACTACTCTTTTTAATGGCATTTTTGTTTGAATGCCAGATTGTAGCCCAGGAGGTTACTATTAGAGGTTCTGTGGCTGATGCGGCAGATGGTTCTCCCTTAATAGGAGCTAATGTGTTGGTAAAAGGTACTAGTGTAGGTACTATTACGGATGTGGAAGGAAAATTTAGTTTGAAAATTCCAAAAGGAACATTGAAGTTGTCTTTTTCTTGCGTAGGTTATCAAGAGCAGGAAGTTGCTTTGAAATCTAATCAGACGGTATTGAATGTTTCTATGCGTGAAGATTCGGAATTGCTTGATGAGGTTGTCGTTATTGGGTATGGTGGAGCAAAAAAGTCGGATCTTACTGGTGCTGTAAGTGTATTGGAATCTTCTGACTTGTTAGATGCTAATCCGTTGAGCGTGTCACAAGGATTGCAAGGTAAGATTGCAGGTGTGAATGTGACTCAGACAGACGGTGCTCCAGGTGCAGGTATGAATATCTTGATTCGAGGAATTAATTCATTCTCAACAAGTACGGAGCCTCTTTATGTTGTAGATGGAGTTCCTTTTGAAGGGTCGTCTTCATTAATAAATCCGTCTGATATCGAGACTCTTACGGTTTTAAAAGATGCTTCGTCTACAGCTATTTATGGTTCGCGAGGCGCTAATGGAGTTATATTGATAACGACAAAACAGGGAAAAAGAGGGGATGACCGGATTGAATTCTCGGCAAACTATGGTTTCTCTAATGTTATAAAGAGGATAAATGTGTTAGATGGTCCTACTTATATCCGCTATAGGAATGAGGCGGTAAGCAATTATATGTATTATGATAATGCAGACGATGAATTGCCGTATCCTGTAACAGGGCCGGGGTACTATGATCCTGCTTTGGGGTATTATAGACCGTCTTACGAAGATTTTGAAAATGGATATTTGAATGGAACTGGAACAGATTGGCAAGATGTGATTTTTCGAACAGGTGTAACGCAAGAATATAATTTAAGTGTTTCTGGGGCGAGTGAAAAAGGAAACTATTCTGTTTCTGGTGGCTACTATAATCAGAAAGGAGTTATATCTGGTTCAGGGTATAGTCGTATTAGTTTGCGTACCAATATTAATAGGAATTTGCGGGATTTTATTCGCGTTGGTACAAGTACGTCAGTAGTACGGAGTGTGGGAAATTATGTGAAGGCTAGTACTAGCTCAAATAGCGTTGTCCGTTCTGCTCTGTGGTATCCTTCGGATCTGCCTATTTATGATGAGAATATTGAAGGCGGATTTACACGTGTGGACTGGCTTGCAGCTAATCCCTATTTGCAAATACGTGATTCAAAAGATCAGACAGTAACTTATAATGTGTTTTCATCCAATTATTTGGAGGTTGATATTTTGAAGAGTCTGAAGTTCAAACAAACAGCGGGTGTAAGTTATGTGGGAAGTAATAATTATTCTTATTATGGCCGTAATACTCTGGATGGTAGGGGTGATACGAATGGTAGAGCTTCTCAGTCTGATAGTTGGAATACTCGATTGACCTTGGAATCAATGTTAACCTATGATAAGGTGTTTAAGAAAGATCATCATTTGAATGTTATGGCTGCATTTACAGCAGAACGCTCTGATTATGGTAGTAAGGCAATTTCTGTATACGACTTTGATAATGATTATATGTTAATGTGGAATTTAGGAGCAGCGAAAAAACAGGATAAACCTCGGAGTGGACGAGGTATGTCTTCTTTAGCTTCTGTATTGGGCAGAGTGAATTATAATCTGAAAGAGAGATATTTGCTTACCGCATCATTCCGTTATGATGGTTCCAGTAAATTTTCAAAGGACAACCGTTGGGCCTTTTTCCCATCAGTGGCTCTTGCATGGAGAGCTTCGGAGGAATCATTCATCAAAAATTGGAATGTCTTTAGTAATTTGAAGTTACGGGCTAGCTATGGTCAAACAGGTAATCAGGCTATTGGTTCATATCAGACTGTTTCATCGTTATCCCCAGTTGGTTCCGCATTGAATGGTTCTATCGTAAGTGGAGGTGTTGATTCATTCTTGAATAATGCACAACTGGTTTGGGAGACAACCGAACAGACAGATTTAGGACTTGAAATGGGATTCTTTGATAATCGTTTGAACTTTACAGTTGATTTATATCATAAAAAGACGAGAGACTTATTGCAAAACATAATAATTCCATCTAGTACTGGATTCGGCTCTAAAATTGTAAACTCCGGTAATATAATTAATCGTGGTTTAGAGTTGTCTATGAAGGCATTTATTATAGCACGGAAGAATTTTGGATGGGATATCAATGCTAATATTGCTTTTAATAGGAACAAAATAAAAGGTTTGGAAACAGACCAGTTTGCACAAGCATTGTGGTCGGATGTTGATCAAGTGTTTATTCAGCGGAATAATTGCCCGATAGGATATATTTATGGTTATGTTGAAGATGGTTTTTATGATAATGAAGCTGAAGTGCGTGCTGATCCTGCATATGCCAATGCTTCGAATGCCGTTATACGTTCTAAACTTGGCGAAATTAAATATAAAGATTTGGATGGAAAACCGGGAATTACTTCGGATGACCGAACGATAATTGGAAATGTTAATCCTGATTTTACCTTTGGTTTCACAAATAATTTCCAATGGAAGGACTTGTCTGTAAGTATGTTCTTTCAAGGAAGTGTAGGAAATGATATCTTTAATGGTAACTTGATGGAGCAGAAAATGGTGGAAGTTAGTAATATAACGCAGGAAGCTTATGATACCCGTTGGACTTCGGAGAATTACGAGAATGCCAAGTGGCCTAAGCCGACAGAAAATCTGAGCAGACAGTTCAAGGTATCAGACCGGTTTGTAGAAGATGGCTCATATTTGAGATTAAAAAGTTTGAATGTGGAATATAAGTTTAGGTCACCTTTGAAGTTTGTTAACTCATTGACGCTTGGCGTTACAATGACGAATCTGTTTACAATTAGTAATTATAGTTGGTATGATCCGGAAGTTAATGCATTCGGTGGAGATGCTTCTCGTAGAGGAGTAGACGTTTTCTCTTATCCGTCTAATCGTACTTATTCGTTGAATTTTAAATTAGTATTATAGTTAATTTTTTATATTATGAAAATCAGACAGTTAATAATTTTGTTAATAGCCTCTGTTTTCGTCACTTCATGTAATGACTTCTTAACAGAAAAGGAATATGACTTTATAGGTCCCGGTCTTGTTGGTGATTCAGAGGATTCAAAAGAATATTGGTTAAATGGGGTGTATTCAACATTTAATTCTGGAGAGTATTTTTTATATGGTGCATTTGAACAACTATGGGAATTGGATAACGATGATGTGACGGGACCGGCTTGGGCGATGTCTGGTGTTGGAGCCGGAGTTTTTACTGAGTTTTGGGGATATAATGTCACATGGACAGGACCTTATACTATTATCCATCGTGCGAATCAAGCCTTGATTAGAGTCGCTGAAATGGCTTCATTGACAGAAGAATCTAAGAATGATGCGCTTGGTCAGTTGTATTTTTTGCGGGCATTTGCTTATTTTCAGTTAGTAAGAGCTTACGGACCATGTCCGATTCACGAGCTGCCTGTGTCCGAAGGGGATGAACCTCACAAACCTCGTGCAGCGGTGTCGGAAGTGTATGCTCAGATTATAAAAGATTTGAAATCAGCAGAGACTCTCATGTTTTCTATGAGGTCTCAGGAACATAAGCTGGGCCGTCCGGCTAAAGGGGCTGCCAGTTTGCTGCTGGCTAAAGTTTACTTGACTATGGCATCGGGTGCTGCCCCTGCCGGAACGGAAGTTACAGTATTAGGAGGACCTGCGTTTAAGGATGAAGATGGAAAACGAGTGAAAATACCGGCACCAACTCCGATTACTTATTCTAAAAGTCTTGTAGCTGGTTATGAGGATTTTGATTCTCAAGAGTATTTTAAATTAGCCAGAGAAAAAGCTTATGAAGTAATTCAGAGTGGTGATTATGAATTGTTTAGTTCTTGGAATGACATCTGGAAAATAGGGAATCGTAATACGAAGGAGCATATGTTCTCTTTACAGTCTCTTTCAGGCGATTCATCATTGGGCAATGCATTGGCATATAATTTTATAGGGCTGATGAATCTTACTACAATGCGTCGTTCGGAAGGTGGCTGGTTCGGCTTGCGTTCACATTGGTATGAATTGTTTGAAGAACAGGATGCCAGAATATTAGAGGGTGTTGTTCATAGGTGGACTGGTGATCCGGAATTGCAGGAAGGACAATACCGTTATTATCCGGAAAAGCATAAAGATAAAGTTGAGGCGGAAGATCCGCTTTATGGATATAAAAAGGAGGATGTATATTTCGATTATGATCAGAATGCTATTGCAAGATTGACAAAGTTCTTCTGTACGTCAGATCCAGCTCAAAGGTATGGGGATTATCCTTATCCGTGGTTACGCTATGTTGAGGCTTTCCTGATTTTTGCTGAAGCTGAAAACGAAATAAATGGTCCGACTCCAGATGCTTATGCGGAATTGAATAAAGTTCGGAGACGTAGTAATGCTTCGGATGCGCCAGCAAATATGAATAAAGTGGAATTTCGTTCGTTTGTATTGGAAGAACGTCGTAGAGAATTGGCTTTGGAAGGTAACCGACGTTGGGATTTAGTTCGTTGGGGAATTTATTTGCCCGTAATGAATGATATAGATATTGATGAGAACAATGTGATAAAGCGTCGTGAGAGTAGAAGTTTATTATTCCCTATTCCTGTAGGTGAAATAGATTCAAATGATGCAATATTTGAGAATAATCCTGGATGGTAATTTAAAAATGGTTCAATTATGAAAAGTAAATTTTGTTCTTTTATAATACTTTGTGCACTATTGTTTGTAGCTTGTGAGGATGATACAAACAATGTGACTCAACCCCAAGTAATGAAAATTACTTCAACTACAGATTTAGAGACTCCGTTGAATGCTTGTAATTTAGGAGATTGGGTGGTTGTTCATGGTCAGGGGTTGGATAATGTTACTTCAATAAATGTAAATGGGGTAGAAGTTAATATTAGAGATGTCTTTCGGGAGGCTAATAGAATAACGTTACAAATACCTCGTGAACTTCCTGAAGGAGAGCCTACGAATAAGATTAGAGTGAATTCTGTGGATCTTGTTTCTGAGGCTGAACTTCTTGTATCAATACCGGATTTAATTGTTACAGGTTTGGATAATGAATGGGCAATTGTCGGGGATACGGTGAAAGTGTGTGGTAATAACTTTGATTTATATGATGTAACAGAGGATACTGGAGAGGTGTTCTTTGGTAATGTTAAAGCTAAGATTACTGAAACAAAAGCTGATTTTGTAAAAGTAGTAGTACCTGTTGGAGCGTTGAATGGAAGTGAAATTAAAGTAGTAAGTAGAAATTCAACTGTAACTGCTCCTGTGCTATACCGTGATAATACTAATCTTTTTGAAGGTTTTGAAGGTGGATTTGGTTGGGCAGGAACGGATAATCTAGTAACAGATGGAAGTCATGCAGGGGATGTTCCGCCTTGTAATGGTAAGTATTTTCGTATTAATCAGGTCCATGATGGCGGATGGTATATTTTTATAGCCAATGCATGTATGTGGCCTGCTGAATTGTGGGCTAATCCAGAGAAATGGTGCCTGAAATTTGAAATGTTTACACAAAAGCCCTTTAATGGCAAATTCTTCCAATTTGACCAAACTCATTATCAATGGAAGCCAGAAGAAATGGGAGTATCTAATACTTATGGCAAGTGGCAAACAATGATTTTAGAAATGACAGATGTTCTATTTGAAGGGTATACTCAAGAACCGACTTCGGCTTTTTTATTTCAAATATCTCTTCAAGGAGGAAAAGCGGAAACTGTGGATATAGGACTTGACAATTTCCGATTATATAGAAAAAAATAATTTTAGTCGTTTGTGAGCCTGTTTGAATTTTGTTGTAAGGCGATTTGAACAGGCTCTTATTAAATATATGTAAACCATGCATCGTATTAGCTATTTAATATTCTTCTGCTTTTTTGTGTTGACTTTTCAGTCGTGCTATAAAGCTGGAGATAAATTTGTCAGAATAAATAACGCTCATTTTGAAGTGAATGGTAAACCTTATTATTTTATAGGTACTAATTTTTGGTATGGGGCAATTTTAGCTTCTAAGGGTGAAGGAGGGGATAGAGAGCGTTTGGTTCGAGAATTGGATTATTTAGATTCTATAGGAATTAATAATTTGCGTATATTGATTGGAGCCGATGGACAAGACGGAACAATGACCAAAGTAATGCCAACCTTGCAAAAATCCCCAGGTGTTTATAATGATACTATTTTTGATGGTTTGGATTTCCTTTTGGCAGAAATGGGAAAAAGGGACATGTATGCTGTTTTGTATTTTACAAACAGTTGGGAATGGAGTGGCGGTTATGGACAATATTTAGAATGGATTGGACATGGAGTGGCTCCTATACCATCTAAAGATGGCTGGAATACATATATCGATTATGTATCACAGTATGCGACTTGTGAAGAATGTACTGAATTGCTAAAAAAGCATATAACTAATGTTATAAATAGAGTCAATTCTTATACAGGTAAGAAGTATATAGATGACCCTACGATTTTCTCATGGCAAATTTGTAATGAACCACATGCATTTGGTGATGAGAATAAGGAAGCTTTTGAGAATTGGATGACAGAAGTGGCGAAGCATATACGTTCTTTAGATCCCAATCACTTGATATCTTCAGGCTCTGAAGGTATTGCTGGATCTGAATTTGATAAATCTCTTTATGAACGCATTCATACAAAATCGGATATCGATTATTTTACATTGCATATTTGGCCTCTCAATTGGGGGTGGGTTGATGGAAGCAATATGAAAGATTCATTAGAGTTGTGTGTTGAACGAACCAATAAATATATAGCCGAGCATATTGAATTGGGTGTTAGGTATCAGAGACCAGTAGTTATTGAGGAGTTCGGGATGCCTCGTGATGGACGTAAGTATCAGTTGGAGGTTCCGACAGAATGCCGTGACAGATATATGGAGAATGTGTTTGAGCAAGTGGTGCTCAGCAGTCGTAATCAAGGAGTGCTGGCCGGTTGTAATTTTTGGGCGTGGGGAGGACTTGGAAGACCTCATTCGGAGCATATTTATTGGCAGCCGGGAGATGCCTATTTGGGTGATCCTGCTCAAGAAGAACAAGGATTAAATTCTGTTTTTGATACAGACTCTACGATACTATTAATATTGAAGTTTACTAATCAAATTGCGAAAGAGTAAGATGAAAAACGATATAGGCAAAATTCTTCTGTCTATTTGGGGACTATTTGTATCTCTGTTTGCTTTTGGGGATGACTTTGGAAATTTTTATAAAAAGTTTATAGAACCTCCAAAAGAATATAGACCTGCACCTTTATATGTATGGAATACACAGGTGACTTCTGATCTGATAAATCATACAATGAAAGAATTGCATGAGCAAGGTTTTGGAGGGGTTTTTGTGCATCCTCGTCCCGGATTGAAAAATGAATATTTGTCGGATGAGTGGTTTTCTCTCTTTCAACATACATTGGGTGTTGGTAAAAAATTGGGAATGAATGTGTGGGTCTATGATGAAAACACTTTTCCCAGTGGTTTTGCCGGCGGGCATGTGAATGCAGAAATGCCGGAAAGTTATAATCAGGGCGGGAGCATTGTATTGTACCAGTATAATAAACTTCCAGAAAGCATAGATAATCTTTATTTAATTTTAAAAGAAGAAGCAGGAAAGTATGTAGATGTAACAGACCGGTTTTTATCAGAACGTGGAAAAGCAGGGAAGTATTATGTCTATGTGAAAAGTTTTGAGCCTCGGGTTGCTTGGCATGGAGGATATTCGTATGTGGATTTACTTTATCCGGGTGTTACGCAGAAATTCTTGGAAGTGACAGGGAAGGGGTATGAAAAAGTTGCGTCAAATGATTTTGGAAAGTATTTGCCTGGTTGGTTTTCTGACGAGCCTCATGTTGCTCCTCCGGGGGGAGGAATACGTTGGACTTCCGATTTGTTTGACGCTTTTTACAGACGCTGGAAATATGATTTGAAATCATATCTGCCTTCTTTGTCATTGGATGTAGGACCTTGGAAACAGGTACGTCATGATTATTATCAAACCCTGTTAGACTTATTCATAGAACGATGGGCTAAACCGTATTATGAATATTGCAGTGAGCGCGGATTGTCTCTTACAGGACATTATTGGGAACATGCCTGGCCTGAGATTACATACGGCCCGGATAATATGGCAATGTATGCTTGGCAACATATACCTGGTATTGATATGTTGATGAACCAATTTAATGAAGATGATCCCCAGGCTCAATTTGGAAATATACGCTCTGTAAAAGAAGTTCGTAGTGTAGCTAATCAATTGGGGCGAGAACGAATACTTTGTGAAACCTATGGTGCTTCAGGATGGGAGGAACGTTTTGAGGATTTTAAAAGATTAGGAGATTGGCAAACTGTATTGGGGGTTAATTTTATGAATCAACATCTCTCGCATCTCAGTTTGGCTGGTGATCGTAAATATGATTGTCCTCCTTCATTTTCAGAGCATTCGCCATGGTGGTCATATTATAAAAACTTGAATAATCATTTTTCTCGTTTATCTGTTGCTATGTCTGTGGGTGAACAAATAAATGATATTTTGGTAATAGAGCCGACTACTACAATTTGGATGTATTATGTGACTTGGGCCAGTCGTCCTCAGTTGTGGAATATAGGACGTAGCTTCCAACATTTTGTTACTACATTGGAAAAGTATCAGTCAGAGTATGATTTGGGCTCAGAACAAATTATTAGTGACAATGGAAGTATCTGTCATAATCGTTTTAAAGTCGGGCGGCGAGAATATTCAACTGTGATTATTCCTCCTTTAACTGAAAATCTGAACAAGAGGACTTTTGATTTATTAAAAGAATTTGTAAAAGCTGGAGGGAAGGTCTTGTCATTTGCAATACCGACATTAGTAGATGGCTGTGAAAATAAAGAAATTGTTTCTTTCTTTCAAAAAAATAAGTCTATAATAAAAGAGAAAGAACTTACACAAGAAGTTATAGATAAGTATTTGCTACCTAAAGATTTTCGTATTATATCAAATCAGGGGGGCAATCTTTTTCATCATCGTCGTAAGATGTTGGACGGAGAGGTTGTGTTATTGGTGAATTCTGATTTGAATGAATCGTCAAAAGGTATGGTACAGCTTGCAGGAACAGGGGTTGTTGAACTAAACACCTTTTCAGGTAAAGTTGTTGATTATCCAAACAGTCATTCGTGTGAGAATGTAAAATTTGATTATGAAATATCGCCTGGTGGTCACTTGTTGGTTTATGTATTTGAAAAGGAACATCGGTCTCATCAATCTTCGCCTGTAGCAACACAGTGTGAATATATGATGCCAATTTCTCCTTTAAAAATAAGACCGTTGGCAGATAATGTGCTTGTTGTAGATTTTTGTGATTTAGCGTTGGCTGATAGTGTATATAAAGATATTCATATTTATGAAGCCGATCAGAAAGTATTCAAACATTATGGTTTCCCAGAAGGTAATCCATGGGGAACAGCTATACAGTATAAAAAAAATATAGTAGAACGTGCTATAAATGATAATGAAGGATTTAAACTAACTTATCATTTTCAGTTTGAGAACTTACTTCATGTATCAACAGCTGATTGGAAGATAGCAGTGGAGCGGGCTGATCTTTATTCTATCGTTATAAATGGAATTGAGGTGAGCAATCAAACAAATGAACGGTGGATTGATCGTGATTTTCATGTCTTACCACTTGGGAAATATATTTGTGACGGTGATAACTCGCTTACTTTATCGATTGATCCGATGAATTTGGATGCTGAACCGGCTCCAGTCTATGTGTTAGGGGATTTTAAACTACTTTCGGCTGAGCATGGCTGGAAAATTGCAAGTTTGGGTAATGAAATAAAATTGGGTAGTTGGAGAATGCAAGGATGTCCATTCTATTCAGATGCAATTACTTATGAACAAAACTTTCAGGTACCCTATTGTGAAAATGCTAGTTATGAAGTCCAGTTGGGCAAGTGGAATGGAACGGTTTCTGAAGTATTGGTTAATGGTATTTCTGCTGGTATTATAGCATTTAAACCTTATGTGCTGGATGTATCGAAATTGATTCGGCCGGGGATAAATCAGATATCGGTTAAAATAGTGGGAAGTAATAAGAATTTGTTTGGTCCTTTTCATAATCAATCCTCTATTGGTTTCGTTACTCCTAACTTATATAAAGGAACAGTAAACTATCCAGCGGGTAAGGATTATATGCAATTTGATTACGGATTATATGAGCCGTTTTTATTGGTAAGTAGAACTAAGTGAATTTATTAAATTTTTTATTATATATGAAATCGTGTTATATTAAGGTTTTGTTTGGCATCATATTGTCAATTGTTTCATTCGCGCCAGTGAAGGGAAATACCGCTACAATAGATTTTGCTCCTGCGCATTGGATATGGTATCCGTCTGGACGCGTTTTGCAAAATACTTTTGTGTTGTTTCGAAAAGAGTTTAATTTAGAAGCACAACCTAAACAGGCCATAGGATGGATCTTGGCAGATAGCCGTTATCAACTTTTTGTAAATGGACATAGAGTTCAATGGGGACCTGCTCCTCATGATCCTCGCTGGCCTGAGGCGGATCCGGTTGATGTCACATCTCTTTTGAAAGAAGGTAAAAATGTTATAGCTTGTCAAGTCCTGTTTTATGGGGTTGGTGAAGGTACATGGCCTATGGGAAAACCGGGACTGATTTTGAATATTGATATTGATGGTAAAAAAATAGTAACCGATAATACATGGAACAGTTTTTTGGCTGATAGTTGGAAACCGGGCCAGTATAAAAGGAGCTTTTTAAGAACATTACAAGAATGTTTTGATGCGAATAAATTCCCCTATGGTTGGGATACTGCTGGTTTTCAGGAAAATGATGACTGGATACCAGCCTTGGAATCACAAGCTTCTGCTTCAAAACCATCAATTTGTGCTGGCTTTGCTGAATATCAGTGGGAAATATATGGAAATCCGTCATCTACAGAAATTCGTCAGCGTTCGATTCCTATGATGAAAGAAAATAATGTACCAGTGGACAAATTAGTTGAGACGGCTTGGGTTACTTGGAAACGCCCATGTGAAGAGTATTTTGATATGCTGGTTCCTGATGCTTATGAAGCGGAATGGGCTGATTTAGCTCATAAGAAATCAAATGATGTATGGGAGGTTAAAGACTCTTTGGGGAAAGCTGCTGTATTGACATTTGATTTTAAGGAACAATCTGTTGGATGGCCTTATTTTACAATTGATGCTCCTAAGGGTACTATAGTGGAACTGTTAGTACATGAAGCTCATCAACCGGGAGGACCGGTATTGTTAAATTCTCATTTTAATTCATGGAGTCGTTTTGTATGCAAGGAAGGAATTAATCATTTTGAGACTTTTGATTTTGAATCATTACGTTGGCTGCAACTTCATATTCGGAATAATTCAAGACCGGTAACTGTAAGTAATGTAGGTATGAGACGTAGGCAATACAATTTTCCTGTAATTCCTCAGATTAATATGGAGGATAGTAAATTACAAAAATTGATGGATGCTGCGGTAAATACACTTTATAATTCAGCCCAAGAAACAGTTGTGGATGGTATGGCACGTGAGCGCCAGCAATATAGTGGTGATGGGAGCCATCAGCTGCATACTTTATATCAAGCTTTTGGGGAAAGCAAACTACCCAAACGATTTATTCATACCTTTAGTCAAGGTATGACATTGGATGGATACTTTTTAGATTGTTGGCCTGCTTTCGATCGTTTGGCTCGTATTATAGAACGTCAAATGCAAATGACAGATTGGGGACCGATATTAGATCATGGCGTGGGTTTCTGTTTCGAGAATTATCATTATTATCAGTATACAGGTGATTTGGATGGATTGAAGGAGTCTTATCCACGTTTGTTACGTTTTTTTGATTATTTAAAAGGACTACGGGGGAATAATAAATTGTTGCCGGTTGAGAATATTGGAATTCCTTCTGTTTGGATTGACCATCAAGCATTTCGTCAACAGAAACATAAACAGTGTGCTTTTAATTTGTATGTTTCGGCTATGTGTACGAAGGCATTATTGCCGTTATGTGATGCTTTTGGTGATATAAATAAATCTCATGAGGTGAAGGACTTTGGGGATTCTTTGTTGAAAGAAGTGATAGCGGCATTTTGGTCTTCAGATCAAAAAGTGTTTGTTGACAACTTGCCTTGGATCAATGAAAATCATGGTCAAGCATACTATAGCGATAGAACATTAGCGTTGGCTGTCCTTTTTGATATGTGTCCCGATAATGATGATACAGAATGTGTTCGTTTGTTATCTGAGAAAGATAAAATAGGAGTCTCATATCCTTGTAATGCGATATGGCCTATGTGGGCGTTGGCTAAAGCTAATCGGATAGACGTGGTGCTAAAAGATATGCGGGAATTATGGGCTGCAATGCCATCTGTGACCGTAAATAATACAATTCAGGAATTTTGGCAGACAGAACCTGATTCATGGTCGCAATGGAGTCATTGTGCTGTTGGCCCATTGATTGTTTTATATCAAGGAATTGCAGGAATATATCCATTGAAGCCTGGATATAAGGAGTTTATGATTTCGCCTCAATTAGGAGATTTAACTGATGTTGAATTGGAGGTTCAAACTCCAATGGGTGGAATACATTTTAAGACAGAAGGAAAATATGGAAAGCGAACGTTGTTGCTTGATATTCCTGCGGGGGGGAAGGCTGTATTGAACTTGGATAGCCGTGAGAATGTAAAATTGAAACCTTTGATGTCAAATAATCAATTAAAAGGTAAAAAACAATATGAACTTATTGGAGGAAAAACTTATAAACTGAATTTGAAGTATATGTAAAATAATAAAATACATGGTTATGGAAAAAGTAAAAATAGGATTGCTGGGAACCGGGCTTGATACATATTGGAGTCAATTTGAAGGCTTGCGTGATACATTGTTGACTTATCAAGAGAAGATTTGTTCAAAAATGGAAATAGTGGATGAAACAGAAGTGGTAAATGTAGGATTGATTGATAATACGCAGAAATCTATTGAAGCGGCTGATAAATTAGTAAGCGAAGGAGTTGATATAGTCTTTTTGTATATGTCAACTTATTGCCTGTCATCAACTGTTCTACCTATTGCCCAAAGAATTCATTGCCCTATTATTATATTGAATCTTCAACCAACTTCGGCGGTAGATTATGATTATATGAATAGTTTGCAAGATCGTGGCAAGATGACTGGCTATTGGTTGATGAACTGTCAGGCATGCTCTGCCCCGGAAATTATTTCTGTTTTGAAGAGGGCGGGTTTACGTTTCGATTTGGTTACGGGATATTTGGATGATCCGTTGGCCTGGACAGAAATTTATGAATGGATTAATGCCACTGTAGTGTACCATAAAATGTTCAATAATCGATTGGGTATTTTGGGACATTACTATGGAGGTATGCTAGACGTGTATACTGATGTGACCAAACAGTCCGCTGTTTTTGGAACTCAGATTGAGATTTTAGAAATGTGCGAGCTTAAAGCTTTGCGTGATGCGGTGACGGAAGAAGAAATTGATGAAAAGATTTTAGAATTTCGTAATGCTTTTAAGGTAGATGCCAGGTGTGATGAGAAAGAACTTGTTCGGGCTGCCTGTACTTCTGTTGCCTTGGACAAGTTGGTACAATCTCATGGTTTGGGTTCAATGGCTTATTATTATGAAGGATTTGCGGGAAATGATTATGAAAATATAGTAACATCTGTAATTGCAGGAAATACACTGCTGACAGGAAAAGGAATACCCGTTGCCGGTGAATGTGAAGTGAAAAATGTTCAGGCAATGAAAATCCTTTCAATTTTAGGAGCTGGCGGTTCGTTTTCTGAGTTTTACGCATTGGACTTTGACGATGACATTGTAATGTTGGGGCATGACGGACCTGCTCATTGGGCTATAGCAGATGGTGAGGTCGAACTTGTTCCATTGCCTGTTTACCATGGCAAACCAGGAAAGGGGCTTTCTATACAGATGTCTGTGAAATGTGGGCCGGTTACAATTCTTTCTGTTTGTGAAGGAGAAAATGGAGTTTATTTATTGGTAGCAGAGGGAGAAGCTGTTGAGGGACCGGTATTCCATATCGGAAATACGAATAGTCGTTATCGCTTTACTTGTGGGGCACGTGATTTTATAACTAAGTGGAGTAAAGGCGGACCTTCTCACCATTGTGCAATTGGAATAGGGCATTTGGCTTCTACATTGGAAAAAATAGCATTCTTGTTTGACATTCCTATTGTGAAAGTTTGTGAGTAGGAATGCTTCTACTTTAATTGTTATCATTTATTAATAAGATTATTGTATGAAAGTTAAAACATTGCTTTGTATAAATGTATTTGTCCTTTGTCTATCTTCTTGTGGGGTGAGTATGGAAAAGTCAACCCCTGAAACTCAAAAGCTATTAAGCAATCTTCAATTGATGTCGTCAAGAGGTATAATGTTTGGACATCATGATGATACAGTTTATGGTATTGGCTGGGAGGGAGATGAAGGACGTTCTGATGTAAAAAGTGTTTGTGGAGATTATCCAGCTGTTATCAGCTTTGATTTAGGGGAAATTGAATTAGGCAAAGATGAAAATCTGGATAAAGTTTCTTTTGATAAAATAAGAAAGGAAATTATAAACCAATATGAAAGAGGCGGCATGGTCTCTTTAAGTTGGCATGCCCGTAATCCATTGACGGGAGGGGATGCATGGGATATATCCGATACAACTGTAGTTCGTTCCATTTTACCGGGTGGAAGCAGACATGATAAATTTATTAATTGGATGGACTGTGTTGCTACATTTCTTAATTCTTTAAAAGATCCTGAGGGAATAAAAGTTCCTGTTTTGTTCCGCCCTTGGCATGAACATACGGGTAGCTGGTTTTGGTGGGGAGAAAAACTATGCTCTTCTGCTGATTATAAAAAGCTATGGCGTATGACTGTAGAATCTTTGAAAGCTAAAGGTGTGAACAATGTGCTTTATGCGTATTCTTCAAGTTCTAATTTGCAAGATAGTTGTCAATATTTGGAACGTTATCCAGGGGATGATCTAATAGATGTTATGGGATTTGACGCATACCAGGCTGATAGCTTGTCTTTTGTCAAAGATATGAAATCTTCTTTAAATATCCTCGGCGAGATTGGTAAGAAGCATAATAAAATGATAGCGGTTACCGAAACAGGATATGAAAGCGTTCCTGATGCAAAATGGTGGACTGATACACTTTTACCACTTATTAAAGGCTTTCCTTTATCTTATGTATTAGTTTGGCGTAATGCACGTGAGAGGCCGACTCATTATTATGCACCTTATCCAGGGCAAGTGTCTGCTGGGAACTTTGTAGAATTTTACAACGATTCTAGAACTTTATTTGTTTCAAACGTTAATTTATATGAATAGTACAATGGGCAATAATTATAAAGAAAAGATTGATACACTTTTAAAAGATTATGAAGAGCTTATTATTCGTGAAAATGAGCCTTTTGAAAGAAACAACGGCATATTCACCCGTTATAAATATCCTGTACTGACAGCTGCTCATACTCCTGTCTTCTGGCGTTACGATTTGGATGAACAAAGTAATCCTTATCTGATGGAGCGTATTGGCATGAATGCTACAATGAATTCCGGTGCCATAAAGTGGAATGGCAAATACTTGTTGGTGGTTCGCGTGGAAGGAGCCGACCGTAAATCGTTTTTTGCCATAGCCGAAAGCCCGAACGGTATTGATAATTTCCGCTTTTGGGATTATCCGGTAACGATGCCTGAAGACATTGTTCCGGCAACCAATATTTACGATATGCGTCTCACAGCCCATGAAGACGGTTGGATATATGGAATTTTCTGTGCGGAGCGGCACGATGATAGTGCTCCTGCGGGGGATTTGTCTGCAGCTACGGCTACAGCAGCGATTGCCCGTACTAAGGATTTGAAAACTTGGGAACGTTTGCCGGATTTGAGAACTAGAAGCCAACAACGTAATGTAGTACTTCATCCGGAATTTGTAGATGGTAAATATGCTCTTTATACTCGTCCGCAGGATGGCTTTATCGATGCCGGAAGCGGTGGTGGTATTGGTTGGGCATTGGTGGATAACATAACCCATGCGGAAGTGATAGAGGAGAAGATTATCGACCAACGCTATTATCATACTATTAAAGAAGTGAAGAACGGCGAGGGGCCACATCCCATTAAAACCCCGAAGGGTTGGTTGCATCTGGCGCATGGGGTACGTGCTTGTGCGGCCGGGTTGCGTTACGTGCTTTATATGTATATGACGGCCTTGGATGACCCCACAAGGGTAATAGCTGCTCCCGGTGGTTACTTCATGGCTCCCGAGGGTGAAGAACGTATTGGTGATGTAAGTAATGTGCTTTTCGCTAATGGTTGGATTGCCGACGAGGATGGGACTGTGTTTGTCTATTATGCTTCTTCCGATACGCGGATGCATGTGGCTACCTCTACTGTTGATAAGTTGGTGGATTATTGTATGAATACTCCAGCCGATGGCTTGAGCTCTTCCGTTTCTGTAGAAACTTTAAAGAGACTGATAGACAAAAATCTGAAACTATTGAAACAGTAATCTGTTTCTAGATAAGCATAGTTGTATGATAAGACTGACAGAGAAAATAGGTTATGGATTTGGGGATATGGCATCGTCTATGTTTTGGAAACTGTTTGGGGCCTACCTGATGATTTTTTATACAGATGTCTTCGGATTGCCGGCTGCTGTAGTGGGGACGATGTTTTTGGTGACAAGAATATGGGATTCGGCTTTTGATCCCATTGTCGGAGTGATTGCCGATCGTACGCACTCCCGTTGGGGAAAGTTCCGCCCTTATCTCTTGTGGCTGGCGGTTCCTTTTGGCATCATCGGTATCCTGACTTTTGTTACTCCGGACTGGAGTATGACTGGAAAGTTGGTTTATGCTTACGTCACTTATTCGTTGATGATGATGATTTATTCTGCAATCAATGTGCCTTACGCCTCTTTATTGGGTGTGATGAGTCCCAATCCTCAGGCACGTAACACACTTTCTACGTATAGGATGACCTTTGCGTATATCGGCAGTTTCATAGCTTTGTTGCTGTTTATGCCATTGGTGAATTTCTTTAGTGGTGGCAGTAAGGACTTAAGCAGGCAGCAGACGGGTTGGGCAATGGCAGTTGTTGTCATAGCCGTCTTGTGTGTTGTCTTGTTTTTAGGCTGTTTTGCTTGGACGAAAGAACGGGTAAAACCAATCAAAGAGGAGCAGAACCCGCTGAAAGAAGACCTGAAAGATTTGTTCGGAAACCGGCCATGGTGGATTTTACTGGGTGCAGGTGTGGCGGCGTTGGTATTCAATTCCATTCGTGACGGTGCCACTGTCTATTACTTTAAGTATTTTGTCGTGGAGGAAGCGTATGCGACCGTCTCTTTCTGTGGTATGTCGTTTGTCCTAAGCGGATTATACCTTGCTTTGGGGCAGGCTGCCAATATCGTAGGTGTAATGGCTGCAGCTCCCGTCAGCAATCGTATCGGCAAACGTAATACCTATATGTTGGCAATGATTATTGCTACGCTGCTCAGCATCATTTTTTATTGGTTTGATAAGGACGACTTGATGTGGATGTTTGTGTTTCAGGCATTAATCAGTATCTGTGCGGGTAGTATCTTTCCATTACTCTGGTCTATGTATGCCGATTGTGCCGACTATTCGGAACTGAAAACCGGTAATCGTGCTACGGGACTGATATTTTCCTCTTCCTCTATGAGTCAAAAATTCGGTTGGGCTATTGGTACGGCGGTAACAGGTTGGTTGCTCGGCTTCTTCGGCTTCCAGGCGAATGCAGTACAGAGCGGGGAAGCTATTGGTGGCATAAAGATGTTCTTGAGTTTCCTGCCTGCTATAGGTACGATGTTGAGTGTGGTCTTTATCAGCATGTATCCGTTGACAGAAAAAAAGATGAGGGGTATAACAATGGAGTTGGAACGTAAAAGACAATCAATGAAACAATGATGTGTAAGGATATGTTAGACAGCATGCGACAGGAGATGCGTGCTGTGCTGGAAGATAACATTCTTTCGTTTTGGAAGGATAAGATGACAGACTGGGGGCAAGGCGGTTTTTATGGACGTATCACCGGAACGGACAGACTGGAACCGCAGGCGGTGAAAGGTGCTGTGCTCAATGCCCGTATCTTGTGGACTTTCTCATCAGCTTATCGCCTGTTGCAGAAACTGGAATATTTGGAAATTGCTACCCGTGCCAAACGTGTCATTATCGACTGCTTTTATGACCAGGAACAAGGCGGAATTTTTTGGTCGCTCGACTATACGGGACGCCCTTTGGATACCAAAAAGCAGATTTATGCCTTGGGTTTTGCCATTTACGGTCTGAGTGAATACCATCGTGCCACCGGTGATGAAGAAGCGTTGGTGTATGCCATTCGTCTTTTCAGGAGTATCGAAGCGCATAGCTTCGACTCCGTAAAGAATGGCTATTGCGAAGCCTTGGCTTGCGACTGGAGCGAAATCTCTGATATGCGTCTGAGTGATAAGGATGAGAACGAACGTAAGACCATGAATACGCATCTGCACATATTGGAGCCATACACCAACCTTTATCGGGTATGGAAGGACGCCGCCATTGAAAAACAGCTCCGAAACCTGATAGAACTTTTCACCGATAAAATACTGAACCCGCAAACCGGACATCTGGAGCTTTTTTTCGATGATGACTGGGTGAGCCGATATCGTATCATATCTTATGGACATGACATTGAAGCTTCGTGGCTGCTTCATGAGGCAGCTTTGGTCTTAGGTGACAAGGTATTGTTGGAGAAAGTGGAACCCTTGGTCGAACACATTGCGGCGGCTGCCGATGAAGGACTGACTTCCGAAGGGGGTATGCTTTATGAAACCTTTCCCGATAAAGGTGTGACGGATGGAGATTGCCACTGGTGGGTGCAAGCCGAGAATGTGGTGGGTCACCTTAATCTTTATCAACATTTTGGCGATGAAGCAGCCCTTCTGAAAGCATTCCGTTGCTGGGAATATATCAAGAAGCATCTGATAGATTATAAAAACGGAGAATGGCATTGGAGTGTTCGTGCCGATGGAACGGTAAACACAGATGATGACAAGGCTGGTTTTTGGAAATGTCCTTATCATAACGGACGTATGTGTATGGAGATGTTGGAACGCTTTACTTCTTAAGGTGTCCAAACGCATAAGGAACAATGTACTGCCTTACTGTGAAAGGGTACAAACATACGCTGAAACGGGAGTGAAGAAAAGTGAATTCAGCTTTTAATTAGCTGATTGTTTGTATTTTACATCAAATAACAGGAGGAAGGGAGAATATCGGCTTATTTAACATAAACTTTAGTTAGTAACGTGTAATCCTGCGCGTACGTATGTGTTGCACCAAGTTCCATGCCGTATACTGAAATTCCATATCAAAGACAAGGACGTTTTTTTTAAAGATCAAGAGCTTTTTCAAAAAAGATAACGGCCTCTCATTAAAAAAAGCGGTTGCCCTAATTGACAACCGCTTTCTCAAAATATCATCATCGGAATTACAAGAGTCCGTTGGAACCAAGGATAATCAACATCGTATATCCTAAAACAAGTCCGATAGCTCCCATTATCAGTCCGACTTTTTCCATATCCTTTTGTTGAATCATACCTGTAGCGTGAGCCAAGGCGTTGGGAGGAGTGGAAATAGGAAGAACCATGGCCAGAGAGGAGCCGACAGCCACTCCTATCAGCAGAGTCTCCACACCACCCAAGGAGGATAGGTTTTCGCGCATACTGATTCCGGCTATGGCAAGAATGGGAACCAATAAAGCAGCGGTAGCCGTATGCGAGATGAAGTTTGCCATGGCATAACAGATCAATCCCGAGCCCACAATCATCAGCACAGGTGGCCAAGTGTTAAACGGAATGGATTCAATCATGTGTTGTGCAAGTCCGGTTTCTTGCAGTGCGACGCCCAGCGCAAAACCTCCGGCCACCATCCAGAGCACACTCCAGCTAATCTCTTCCAGGTCACGTTTCGTTATAACCCCCGTGACGCAAAAAACGGCTACAGGAATCATGGCCACTACATTGGAGTTTACACCGGTGAACTTGTCAGACATCCACAGCAATACGGTTACGGCAAAAGTGACATATACCAGAATGGAACGCCAATCCTTTTTGGCCTCTCCGTCTATTTGCAACTCAATAGTCTTCTGCTTGAAAGGAAACAGACGTAGCAAAATGAACCATGCGATAAATAATACAACAATCGTATAGGGCATCATAAATCCCATCCATTCACCGAAACCGATATTCAGATCCAATCCCTCTGGGTCATTCAGATATTTCAAGGCGATAGCGTTGGGAGGGGTCCCGATTGGGGTTCCCATACCACCGATATTGGCCGCTACAGGAATGGACATGGCCAGACCGATCTTCCCTTTTCCGTCTGCCGGAAGAGACTTCAAGACAGGAGTGAGGAAGGTAAGCATCATGGCAGCGGTAGCTGTATTGCTGAGGAACATGGAGAAGACGGCCGTTACCATAATAAAGCCCAACAGGACATAACGGGACTGGGTGCCGAAAGGCTTTAACATGACACGGGCCAGCAACACATCCAGCCCGCTTTTAGTAGCGGCAATGGCCAGAATGAATCCGCCGATAAACAACATGATGATAGGGTCGGCAAAGCAGTGCATGATGGATTTGTATTTCACAGTATGCCCCAGCTCCCCGGCGGGAATACCTTGGATAAAAAACCATAGGCTGCTGTCGGAAACCGTCAACAATAACAGAACGACAATTAACACGGAAGTGGTCCATGCGGGAACAGCTTCGAACACCCACATCAAAGTGGCAAAAACAAAAATGGAAATCAGTCTCTGTTCTATGACTGTCAGTCCTTCTATACCGAAGGTCTCGATAGGCAGACACCACAATATGAGGGAAAGGGTAATGGCAACAGCCAGCTTCACACCTCTGCCTACTGTCTTGTTCTCAGCCAGCCGTCTGGCTTTCTTCAAATCCTGATAGGCTTCAACCAACTGGAAGCCACGAAAAATCTTGTACATAGTATTAAATTTAATGAAAACGGGGGCAAAGGTAATACATTATTTTGATATAATCCATGGTTATGCCAATATTAAATGCTTGATTGTATATGGCAGACTCAAATACGGCCGGAGGCTACGACTGGTCTTTGTCTGCCGAAAAATTCCGGGATAGTATATGGTGAGGTAAGAGTTTTTCGTTATCTTTGCTTCCTGCATGATAAAACTGATATTGTTATCCTGTTAATCTTTAGAATCATAAGATACCTTCTTGATGGTCTCTTTAAGTGAAAAATAAGAATTGATGAATATGAAAAATTGGCTTTTGACTTTAGCTTTCGGCCTGTGTTCCGGCGCATTCGCCCAGCATACAACTGTTTTTGAATCCCCCGTTATGGGGTGGAGTTCATGGAATACCTATCGGGTTCATATCAATGATACCTTAATAATAAGACAAGCGGATGCCATGGTGCAGAAAGGGCTGAAAGACGTGGGCTATTCCTATGTGAATGTAGATGACGGTTTTTTTGGATGGCGGGATGAAAAAGGAGTGATGCAAACACATCCCGAGCGTTTCCCGAACGGATTGAAGGGAGTGGCGGATCATATTCATTCGTTAGGATTGAAAGCCGGCATTTACTCGGATGCGGGAAGCAATACCTGCGGTTCTATCTGGGATAAAGATGTGAATGGCATAGGCTCCGGCTTGTATGGACATGAGTATCAGGATGCCACGCTGTATTTCAAAGAGTGGGGATTTGATTTTATCAAGATTGATTATTGCGGGGCCGGTCAGGAACTGAATCTGGAGGAGGAAAGACGATACACTGAGATCCGTCAGGCTATAGATAATCTGGGGTGTGGGCATGTTTCCATCAATATCTGCCGTTGGGCTTTTCCGGGTACTTGGGCCGGAAACCTTGCCCGTTCATGGCGGATCAGTGCGGATATCCGTCCGGAATGGGGGTCGGTGAAATACATCATCGGTAAGAACCTTTATCTGTCTGCTTATGCTGGAGAGGGTCATTATAATGATATGGATATGTTGGAGATAGGCCGGGGGCTAAAACCCGAAGAGGAAGAGGTGCATTTCGGCATGTGGTGCATCATGAGTTCACCTTTGCTGATAGGGTGTGATCTGACCACCATCCCGGAGGCGTCATTAAAGCTGTTGAAAAATAAAGAACTGATAGCTTTGAACCAAGATCCTTTGGGATTGCAGGCATACGTGGTTCAGCATGAAAATGAAGGATATGTGTTGGTGAAAGATATAGAGCGGAAGCGAGGCAATGTGCGTGCGGTTGCCTTATATAATCCTTCGGATACGATTTGTAACTTTACGGTCCCGATGGATATGTTGGAATTGGGAGGAAGGGTCAAGGCACGGGATCTGGTGAAACAGCAGAATCTGCCGGAGATAAAAGAGGGTGTTCTGCATCGGAAACTGCCTCCACATAGTGTACTGATTCTACGTATGGAGTCCGAGAAAAGATTGGAACCAGCTGTCTATGAGGCGGAATGGGCTTATCTGCCTTGTTTCAATGATTTGGGAAAGACACCGAAAAGCATCGTGTATGTTCCGTTACACGAAGCGTCCGGAGGTATGAAGGTAAGTTATCTGGGAGGTCGGAAAGAGAATTTTGCAGAGTGGAAAGAGGTGTATAGTGAGCAAGGCGGTGAGTATGAGATGACGATCCGCTATGTGCCAAAGGCGGACCGTAAGCTGGAAGTCTGTGTGAATCATGAAAAAGCGATTCTTCTTGATTCGTTGTCGGCGGATGAGACTCAAAAGATAGCTTCGGTTACTGTTCCAGTGTATTTGAAGGCAGGAAATAACAAAGTGCGTATGGGAAGTTCATTTTGCTGGGCTCCGGATATCGACTGTTTTATATTAAAAAAAGTAAAAGAGTAAGGTGAAGATAATCGCTATCTTTGTGCCCCCCCGGTTTAGCCGGGAGCACAAAGATATGCGGATATTACGGTATCGGAAGCTGATTTAAGGCATCCATTCTACTACTCCCGTAACAGGATGCTGCTTTCTCCATTCTTTGAATTCGCGGTAATTACGAACTCCGTCCTGGATGACAGCCTGATAATATTCCACTCCGATAATTTTCTCGGTTTCTGGTGTCTCGTATTTTAATCTCAGAATGGTTTCCCGCATTTCATCGGTCATTATTTCCGAGATGCGTCGGGCCACCTTTTCAAAATAACCGTCATAACGCGAGCCTTCCCGGATGTGGATCATATCTATCTGCCACAGTTCGTTTTCTTCGTTCTGATACCATGCGTGCCATTCCACACATTCTTCGGCAGTGTGCAGCAGGTTGGCGCACTCTATTTTTTTGACGGACGGGTTTTCGGCCAGTCTGGCCATGGCCAGAAAGCTGTCCCTCAGGGTTAAGGGTGATGAATAAATGTGGAAGTCAATATCCCGATGTTTCATCAGTAATCCTGTACTAAGAGAACCTACCAGATTGATTCTTGCACCTGCATTTTCCCATATTTGGATGAGGTTCGTGTTTTTGATAACTTGCCAGGCTTTTTCTTGGTTTTGTCTGGCGATGTCGAGAATATTCATACTTTATTTTTTAGTGTGAGTTTGCAAAAAGAAATGTAGTAAGGAAGAACAATTACAGCGTTTCAAAAGGTTCCTGCACATACCTCATATACTCTTCATAGTCTATATATCTTCCACCCATTGATTTTAAGTGGGGTGTTTCAAACTGACAATCGATCAAGGTTCCTCCCAATTTCTGGAATGTTTGTGCCAGATAGATAAGCGCCAGTTTCGATGCATTGGGGACTAGAGAAAACATGCTTTCACCAAAGAAACACTTTCCCAAAGTGACTCCATAGAGTCCGCCGGTCAGGCAGGACCCTTCCCATACTTCCACACTGGCTGCAAAACCTTGCTCATGCAGGCGGGTGTAGGCTTTCATGATATCCTTGCCCAACCATGCTCCTGCTTCTTCCATCCGCAGATTGCCGCAGGTTTGAATCACTTCATGGAATGCCCGGTTAAAACTGATTTCATATCGTCCTTTGTTCATGAGGGTACGCATGGAGTGAGAAATATGAATCTCGTGGGGGAAGATCACAAATCGTTTCAAGGGGCACCACCATTGTATCTGTTTCTCACAGAAGGCATACCAGGGGAATATGCCATTGGAATAGGCAAGGATGAGGCGGTCCACGGAGAGGTCGCCGCCCACTGCCAATAGCCCGTCCGGATCACCATAGTGAGGGTCGGGGAAAACAAGTTCTCGAGTTAGTTGGAAGACCATAGTGTTTTTTATTGGTTGGATTCATATAGCGTTTTTTATAGGGGCGGATCTGTATGTCTGCCCCTGTACGGAGGAGTTGCCGGTTTCATTCAGACTTGTTCTCTTTGAGCATTTGCAGCTTCAGTTGCCCGTTCTCTGCTGTCACTACTGTTTTTCCTCCTGTTTTTAATGTGCCGAATAGGATTTCACGCATAAGCAGCGGTTTCAGATGTGAGGCAATTACCCTGTCCATTTCTCTGGCACCATATTCTTTGGTGAACCCCAGCTTCAGCAGATGCTTATAGGCTTCCGGGCTGAGTTCCATTCCTACATGACGTGCGGACAGCTTGTTTTTTAGTTCGCCGAGTTTCTTGTTCAGGATGAGGGAAGCCATTCCGTAATCCATATCATGGAAAACGACTGTTGCAGACAATCGGTTGATGAATTCAGGTTTGAAGGTTTTCTTAACCTGTTTCAGCATGGCCTCTCCGGCAGTAACTTGTCCGCCGAAACCTATGGAGGCTTGGTGCGCGAATTGTGCTCCGGCATTGGAGGTCATGATAAGTATAACATGGCGGCAGTCTGCTTTCCGTCCTTTGTTATCCGTCAGTACGGCATAGTCCATGACTTGCAGCAGGATATTGAACACATCGGGGTGTGCTTTCTCTATTTCGTCGAGCAGTAACACACAGTTGGGAGTTTTGCGGATAGCATCTGTCAGTAGTCCGCCGTCTTCATAACCTACATATCCGGCAGGTGAGCCGATGAGTTTGGCCACTGTATGCTTTTCCGTATATTCGCTCATGTCGAAGCGCTGCAGGGCGATGCCTAGTTCGGATGCCAGAACTTTGGCTACTTCCGTCTTTCCTACGCCGGTGGGGCCTACGAAGAGAAGGCTGGCCAGTGGCTTGTTTTCGTCCAGTAGCCCGGCTTTGGCCATTTGTACGGCTTCCACCACTTGGCAGACGGCTTCTTCCTGACCGTATATCTTTTCGCTGATGCGTTCATGCAGGGTTTCTAATGCGGCATTGTCTTCTTCCTTCATGGCAAGCACGTCCACTTTACAGATACGTGCCAGTATATCGGTTATCAATGTTTTGTCCACCGTTTGTTTTTCTGTATTTGTGGGGTGGATTTCACGATAAGCCCCGGCTTCGTCCACCAAGTCGATGGCTTTGTCGGGCAAAAAACGGTCGCTGATATATCGTGCGGCGGCTGTGACGGCATATCTTATCGCTCCTTCTTCATAAACCACTCCATGGAATGTTTCGTACTTTTCTTTCAATCCTTCCACTATGTGGATGGTTTCCTCGATTCCGGGTTCCTGTATGTCAATCTGCTGGAAACGCCGTACCAATCCTCTGCTACGCGAAAAATAGCGGTTGAATTCTTCGTAAGTAGTGGAACCGATAAATCGGATCTCTCCTCCTTCCAAATAAGGCTTGAGCATATTGGAGGCATCCATCGAACCGTCTCCCGTCCGTCCGGCGCCTATCAGGTTATGTATTTCATCTATATATACGATGGCGTGTCCTTCTTTCCGAATTCCTTCCATAATGGCTTTCAACCTTTTCTCGAACTCACCCCGGTATTGCGTACCGGCCAATAAGTTGCCTAGATCCAGTTCATAGATATGACAACCTGTGAGGCGTTCGGGAACATTGCCCGCTTCTATACGTGCGGCCAGTCCGTAGGTCAGTGCGGTTTTTCCCACTCCCGGTTCGCCCACGTGCAGAGGGTTGTTCTTTTCTTTGCGGCAGAGAACCTGAATGGTGCGTTCCAATTCCGCATCCCGGCCTATAAGCGGATTCCGGTCTTGCAGACCTTCATTGAGACAGGTGACATAGTTGCGCCAAGGTTCGTTTTTCTCTTGCTCAGAGGAAGTTTCCTCTTGCGACTGATTCATGTCGTAATTTGAAATGAGGGAGCTGAGAAACTCCGGCATGTCTTCGCCCACTGTTTCTTTTAGCAGATAGCCGGCCCATGAATCTTCCAGTTGAAGCATTCCTTGTACCAGATGAGGAACATCCATTTCTTCTGCGCTTGAATGACTGATTGTCATATAGGCATATTGCAGCAGCTCGGAGAGTTGGCCTGAAATTTCCAATTCATATTCTATATCTTGAGGAACTCGTTCCACTTCTTTCGACAGATACTCGGAAACAGACCGGGACAGTTCTTCCGGGGTGCAAAAACACTCTTCCAGTGCTTCTTGAAAAGGAACTTGTTCCAGCAATGCGCTCAATAAGTGTTCGGGCGTGATAAATTCATGCCGATATTGCATGGCATGGCTCTGCGCGGAGGCGAAAGCGTAGTTCACCGAATCGGTATTTGGTATATCCATATCTTATTTTTGATTTTTTATTCTTCTTCCGGTGTAACCGTGAGTCGGAGAGGGAAACCCTCTTCACGAGCCATACGGGTGGCTTTTTGTACTTTTGACCGGGCGATATCATACGTATAGATGCCTACTACGGCCGATTCACTTTTGTGTACCTGCATCATCAAAGCTTCTGCTTCCATCGTTGATTTGAAAAAAACGGTAGTTAATATCTTCACGACAAATTCCATTGTAGTAAAGTCGTCATTGAAAATAGTAACTTTGAAGCGTCGCGGCTCGCGAAGGTCTATACGTTCTTTTTCTTTATAAGATGATTGTTGTTGTTCCATATTGGTAGTTGTCATACGTACTTATGGCACAAAGGTAGGGAAAGTATTGGAAAGGTAGGGCAGGGAAGAGATGAATTTTGTAGACGGATGGTCCGGAACTGATGCTTTGAATCCCTTTCATACCCGCCTGCCATCCTTAAGTACCCCTTACAAGATGTTTCTCCGATTGCCTTTAGCCCCCCGGTATTTGTCAATATAGGGGGCTAAAAGCAGGGAAGACTGGTATTCTTTATACATGAAGACTCTTATTTCTTTTTGGCAGCGATAGCTAATAATACTCCCAGTACCACCCCTAGAATGGCAGCAAATAATACCCGCATGTCCGGAGGAAGCAGGAAGGTGATGGTGTGGGCCGGATACCAGAACAAAGGGATGGTCTTTTTGAATACAAAGCTCCAAAGTACCGCCCAATTCAATCCGGTGAAAATACGTGTCATGGGAATGGGGGTGATGAGTGCCTTGATGGAGCCGCCACAATTCCCGATGTGCGTGTCTGTTATTTTATGCAGTGTCATGAATACAGGAGCGAATATAGAGTTCATAGTAATGGAAATAGTCAGTGCGACCAGAAATTTGGCTGGACAGAAATCTCCGTTCATCAATGTGGAGGCATGTTCCATGCCCATATATTCCAAGAAAATCGGAGTGCCTTTTGAAAAAATAATCATAGCCATATTGATACCCATGCCCAGTAAGCCCCATACCACCATTCGTGGAATGATGCCAAAGGTTTTGTTGTGATATACTCCTGTGCTGATACGAAGCCCGAGCATTTCACCCAGAGTGGCCAGAATGGCGAACTTCATAAAACTCATGACCATGCCATGGGTTGCATTGAACGATTGGTACCATTCATAAATGGCATCACTGATAAAAAATGGCAGGAACAATGCTGTTACAAACAAAAGGAACAGAATATCACTCTTTTTCATAGATAAAAATGTGTTTTTCATTAATATTTGCGACAAACATACGAAAAAACTTCTAAGTTTCTAGCAAAACAGCCATTTAAATTCGGGTAGTGGAGGAGTGGTATATTAAGAATAAGGTTGCTTCCAGACGATTTTAGGTATAATAGGGTCTGTGATTAATAATTAGAGGGATTTTCATTTGTTATCCAGCCATAATCTTTTATCTTTGTTTCCCATCATGGAATAAAACAAAAAAGTTATGAAAACAAGAGGATGGATTTTAACTGTGATTTGTAGTGTGTTGCTATTGGTGGCGGGTATCACTTTCGTGTCAATGGTGTTTGCCGGGCAACCGGGTTTGGCGAATGAATCATTGTGGTGGTGGGCCTTGATAAACCTCGGTGTGATGGTTTTGTTATTCGGATACGGTGTGAGGCGGGGAATTCAGATGCTGCGTATCTTCAGCATACCGGAAAGTAAACTGACACGGGAGCCGGGTGTCGTGGTTTGTGATTATAATATCAGTTTGAAAAAGTATGCTTTGTATAAATTGTGGGACATCCGTCACTTCAGCTTCTCTTTGTTGTTTGTCATTTATATTTGTATCGCTTTGTGTACGGGGCATTATATTGTTCCCGAAGAGCAAAGTATGTTCAGCCCGTTGCTGATTGGCTTCTTGTGCCTTGTCTATATTCTGATTATGCTTCCTGTCAGGCTGAGTAAGATTTACAAGCGGAGTATTGCAGGGCAAACTTGGGTGGAAATCACTCCGGAGGGATTGACGTATGATAAAACAGAACTGAGACAGACCATACATTGGGGAGAGATAGCGGGCATAGCTCTTTATAAGACTTATGGCTTCCTGTATGATGAAAAAGGGGGTGAATTCTTGATTGTGACTTCGGATGAAAAAGTGAAAGAGTCTCTTCTTTACTATTTAAATGCGAAAAAAATAATGAATCAGGACTAAGTGTTTTTCGTCAGAAGGTTGTTCATATTGTTATAATGTGTATTTTTGTAACAAAGTAATAATGAAAAACCTCTTAAGTATGAAAACACCTGTTCTCGCGCTGTTCATTTCTTTAGTGGCATTGGGGGCTTGTATGTCCAATCAACAAACCCGGCCGTCAACCGATTATACCCAATGGGTGAATCCGTTTATTGGAACCGATTTTACCGGCAACACTTATCCGGGAGCGCAAGCGCCTTTCGGAATGGTGCAATTGAGTCCGGACAATGGTTTACCCGGATGGGACCGTATTTCCGGTTATTTTTATCCGGACAGTACGATTGCCGGATTCAGTCATACTCACTTGTCGGGGACGGGAGCCGGAGACTTGTATGATATTTCTTTCATGCCTGTCACTTTGCCTTATCAGGAAGCGGAAGCGCCATTGGGCATTTATTCCAAGTTCTCTCATGCGGATGAGGAAGCTTCAGCCGGTTACTATCGCGTGTTGCTGAAAGATTATGATATCCATGTGGAACTGACTGCTACAGAGCGTTGCGGTATCCAGCGTTATACGTTTCCCAAAGGAGAGTCGGCTGTCTTTCTGAATCTGAAGAAAGCGATGAACTGGGACTTTACCAATAATTCTTATATTGAAGTGATTGACTCCTGTACTATCCAGGGATATCGTTTTTCTGAAGGATGGGCAAGAGACCAGCATGTATATTTCCGTACCCGTTTCTCCAAGCCGTTTGCTTCGGTGGAGATGGATACTACTGCTGTTACTTTGAAAGGTAAGCGTGTGGGTACGGCTTATATCGCCCGCTTTAATTTTGAGACGGAAGAAGGAGAGCAGATTGTCTTGAGTACGGCCCTCTCGGGAGTGAGTATGGAAGGTGCTGCTAGAAATATGGCGGCTGAGGCTCCTCACAATGATTTTGATAAGTACTTGGCTGAGACTAGAGACAATTGGAACCGTCAGTTGGGAAAGATAGAGATAACAGGTGACAACAAGGATGATAAGGTTAATTTCTATACCGCATTGTATCATACCATGATTGCCCCGACTATTTACAGTGATGTGGACGGGGCTTATTATGGCCCCGATAAGAAAATTCATCAGACGGATGGCTGGGTGAATTATGGAACCTTCTCATTGTGGGATACGTATCGTGCCGCACATCCGTTGTTCACTTATACGGAGCCTCAGCGTGTCAATGATATGGTGAAATCGTTTATTGCTTTTTATGAACAGAACGGACGTTTGCCGGTATGGAATTTCTGGGGAAGTGAGACGGATATGATGATTGGCTATCATGCTGTACCTGTTATTGCCGATGCTTATTTGAAAGGTATTGGTGATTTTGATGCTGAGAAGGCATTGGAGGCTTGTGTGACTACTGCTAACTTGGATAATTATCGTGGTATTGGCCTGTATAAAAAGTTAGGATATATACCTTATAATATAAAGGATGAATATAATGCGGAAAATTGGTCGCTTTCTAAAACGTTGGAATATGCTTTTGATGATTATTGCATTGCCGAAATGGCTCGTAAAATGGGTAAGACTCAATTAGCGGACGAGTTTTACAAGCGTTCTCAGAATTATCGCAATGTGTTTAATCCGGCGTCAGGCTTCATGCAGCCGATAGATGATAAAGGAGTATTCCAGCCTGATTTCAGCCCGGATGATTATACTGCTCATATTTGCGAAAGTAACGGCTGGCAGTATTTCTGGTCTGTACAGCAAGATATCAAGGGGTTGATCACTCTGGCCGGTGGCAAAGATCGTTTTGCGGAAAAACTGGATAGTATGTTTACGTATATTCCGGCTGGAAAGGACGATTTGCCTCTTTTCAGTACAGGCATGATTGGTCAGTATGCTCATGGCAATGAGCCTAGTCATCATGTCATTTACTTATATAATAAGGTGCGCCAGCCTTGGAAGACTCAGAAGTATGCGGCGCAGGTTATGCATGATCTCTACTTTAATGCCCCCGCCGGATTGTGTGGTAATGAGGACTGTGGACAGATGTCCGCCTGGTATGTATTCAGTGCCATGGGATTTTATCCTGTCAACCCGCTCGGTGGTGAATATGAAATTGGTACGCCCTTGTTTTCCGAAATACAGATGCACTTGGATAATGGAAAGACTTTCACGGTATTGGCCCCGGGGGTAAGCCGTGAGAATATCTATATCCAGTCGGTAAAAGTGAACGGACAGCCATACGATAAGAGTTATATCACACACGGACAGATAATGGACGGTGCTACTGTAGAATTTGAAATGGGGGCGGAACCGGGAAAAATCTGGTATAGATAGAGATTGAGAGAGGGATGGATTTAATGGAGTGTGTCATTTATGAACGAGGAACTTGATGCGACTTACAAAGCGGTCTTCCGTCAATGCTACCCGAAGCTGTTGTTCTATGCTGTACGTCTGGTCGGTGACGAAGAAGCCGAGGACATAGTGCAGGATGTCTTTGTGGAGTTGTGGAGGCGGAAGGAATCGGTCGTCATAGGAGAGCAGATTCTTGCTTTCCTTTATCGTTCTGTATATACCAAAGCTATAAATTTACTGAAGCATCAGGCTATAGAGAATAATTACAGCGCGGCAATGATGGAAATCTATGAACGGAAGTTGCAATATTATCAGCCGGATCATGCTGAAGTGATTAGAAAGATAGAAGATCAGGAATTACGTCAGGAAATTTATGGAGCAATCAATGAATTGCCGGATAAATGTAGGGAGGTGTTTAAACTGAGCTATCTTCATGAAATGAAAAACAAGGACATAGCTGAGACTTTAGGCATTTCCCTGCGTACTGTGGAGGCGCACATGTATAAGGCTTTGAAGTTCTTGCGCGAACGTCTCAGGCATTTATTGCTGTCATTGATTATATTTTCAGCAAAACTGCTAAGTGTTTTTATGAGTTGAACTGTTTACTATATGAATAGGGAAAAAGAATGAGTAAACTTAACGAAGATATTATTATCAGGTATTTGGAAAACCGATGCTCGGAGGAGGATTTTGTTCTTATCAATGAATGGATGAAGGAATCTGACGGGAATGCCGGAGAATTGTTCCGCATGGAGGAGATTTACCAGTTGGGGAAATTCCCTTTTGAGAAGGATGATCTGGTAACAAAAGCCGAGCGCAGGCTGGGTAGAAGACTGGAACAGGAGAACCAAAAGAAACAAAAGGTGTTCAAGCTTAGGAATATGTTGCGTTATGCGGCTGCTATAGTGGCTGTGATGGTGCTGGCAGCGGGCTTGACCTATTGGTTCCGGGATAAAACGGAGGAATGGGTGGTGGCATCGGCAGCGCATGGACAGGTGCGTGAGATGTTGTTGCCTGACGGAACAAAAGTATGGTTGAACCAGTCGTCTGTTTTAAAATATCCGCGGGCTTTTGAAGGAAAAGAACGTCATGTGTACTTGGATGGAGAAGCTTATTTTGAAGTGGCACGCAATCATGAGAAACCTTTCACGGTAAAAAGTCCGGCGATGGATGTCAGGGTCTTGGGAACCTCTTTCAATATAAAATGCCGTCCGGATAACAGTTTTGCGGAAACGACTCTGGTAGAGGGGGAGGTTGAAGTAAAAGATAAGTCGGATAAAGGAAGAATTGCTTTGTTACCGGGACAAAAGGCTGTATTGAACAGGGTGACCGGACGGATGCAGGTGAAGCAGGTCGACCCCAAGATGGAAATAGTCTGGCATAATGACTTGATTCCATTTGAAAAGTCATCTATTTTCCAGATTGCGGCAGTCTTGGAACGGTTCTATGGGGTGAAGATTATCCTTTCACCGGATGTCGATAGTACGAGCACTTATTCAGGTGTGTTGAAAAAGAAAGATAAGATAGAGTCTGTGCTGAACTCTTTACGTAACTCTATTCCTTTCAATTTTAAGAAAGTGGATGATAACAACATATTTATCTCATCGGAAACGAAATAAATTTTAAATAAAGAACTATGAAAATCAACATGCTTTTAAGCAGCTGTCTTTTTGGACTATTGTGTCTCACCGCATGTAATCCGGAGGGTGGCGAAGTGAATGATTACACCCGTTATGTGAATCCTTTTATTGGCACAGGCGGACACGGACATACTCATCCGGGTGCAATGGTACCACACGGTATGATACAACCGGGACCGGACACTCGCATTGACGGTTGGGATTCCTGTTCTGGATATTATTATGAGGACACCACCATCAATGGTTTTTCCCATACGCGCCTTAGTGGCACAGGTTGTGCGGACTTCGGAGATTTCCTGTTGATGCCTACCGTAGGTGAACAACGTACTGAATTTTTGGGTACAGAAAGCCAGAAGCGTCCTTTCGCATCCGCTTTCTCTCATGAAAAGGAGCAGGCGGAGCCGGGATATTATTCTGTCTTCCTGGATACATACGGGGTAAAAGCCGAACTGACCTCGACAGAGCGTGCCGCCATGCATCGATATACTTTCCCTGAGAGCAGGGAGGCTGGGTTCATTTTGGACATGGACTATAATATTCAGCAGCAAATCAATCAAGTGATGGAAGTGGAGGCAGTAAATGATACCGTCTTGCGTGGGTACAAGCGCAGTGCCTATTGGGCATACCGGCAGGATCTTTATTTTTATGCCGTATTCTCCAAACCGTTCACTCATACTTTATATACAGATACCGTTCAGGAAAACGGCAAGGAGATTCCTGTATGTAAAATGCTTTTGCACTTTGAGACAGCGGAAGACGAACAGGTGCTGGCCAAGTTCTCTATTTCTTCTGTGGATGCGGACGGTGCTTGTAAGAATCTTCAGGCTGAGATGCCCGGTTGGAACTTTGACGGGGTGCGTGCCGATGCTAAAAAGAAATGGAATGAATGTCTGTCAAAGATTGCAGTCAAGACCCATGATGAAGACCAGCGTACCATTTTCTATACAGCTATGTATCATGCTTTCCTGAGCCCCAATTTGTTTACAGATGTGGATGGGCGCTACTTGGGAATGGATTTGAAAGTGCATACTACCGACAGGAAGCATCCGGTTTATACTATTTTCTCTTTGTGGGATACGTTCCGTGCCTTGCATCCGTTACTGACGATTATTGATCCTCAGCTGAATACGGAGTTTATCCGTTCTTTGATAAAGAAACATCAGGAAGGCGGCATCTTTCCGAAATGGGACTGTGTGTCCAATTATACCGGGACTATGGTGGGATATCATGCGGCTTCGTTGGTAACCGATTCTTATGTGAAGGGATACCGCGACTTTGATGTGCAGGAAGCTTACAAGGCATGTCTGCGTGCGGCAGAATATGACACTACCGGTATTGTAGCTCCCGGTTGGCTGATTCCCTACGTTATGCCCAAAGCACGTTATTATAAGAATACACTTGGCTATATTCCATGTGACCGTGAGAATGAATCGGTGGCGAAAGCATTGGAGTATGCGTATGATGACTGGTGTATCTCCGTGCTGGCAGACAGCTTGGGAGATACTGAAACAAAGGAGAAATATGCCCGTTTTGCAGATGCTTACGAATTTTATTTTGACCCAGCCACCCGTTTCATGCGCGGACTGGATAGTAAAGGCGAATGGCGTACTCCGTTCAATCCCCGTTCTTCCAATCATCGTAATGATGATTATTGCGAAGGAACGGCATGGCAGTGGACTTGGTTTGTTCCGCATGATATCCCGGGACTGGTGAAGTTGATGGGTGGGGAGGATGCTTTTGTAGGAAAGCTGGATTCCTTGTTTACGGTTTCTTCCCGGTTGGAAGGAGAAGCTACCTCTGCTGATATCACAGGACTGATAGGACAGTATGCACATGGCAATGAACCGAGTCACCACATTACTCACATGTATAACTATGTGAACCATCCGTGGCGTACTCAGGAGCTGGTTGACAGTGTATTGTATAACCAGTATTTCAATGCTCCTGACGGTTTGTCGGGCAATGAGGATTGTGGCCAGATGTCCGCATGGTATATTTTGAACTCCATGGGCTTCTATCAGGTATGTCCCGGTAAGCCGGTTTATTCTATCGGCCGTCCGTTGTTTGAGGAGGTGACGATCAACCTGCCCGGCCACAAGACTTTCGTTATCCGCACCCACAATAACTCGAAAACCAACAAGTACATCGAGTCGGTTCTGCTGAACGGAAAACCGCTGGATGTTCCTTTCTTTACCCATGATGACTTGGTGCAGGGAGGAACGATGGAGATAACCATGAGTCCCGTACCGACAGAGTGGGGAAAACAGAAACATCATTAAAAAGTATAACTTAACCCAAATAACACTATCATGAAAAAACTATTTCTATCAGTTGTAGCCCTGTGTGTCATGTTGTTTGTGCAGGCAAAGGACTATGCGGACTATGTGAGTCCGTTGGTAGGCACGCAGTCTTCCTTTGAACTCTCTACCGGAAATACGTATCCTGCCATAGCCCGCCCGTGGGGCATGAATTTCTGGACTCCCCAGACCGGGAAGATGGGGGACGGATGGCAGTATGTATATACGGCTAATAAAATCCGCGGCTTTAAACAAACCCATCAGCCCAGTCCGTGGATCAATGACTACGGTCAATTCTCCATCATGCCTGTAACAGGAAAACCGGAATTTGAAGAAGACAAGCGTGCAAGCTGGTTTTCTCATAAAGCCGAAATTGCGAGACCTTATTATTATAAGGTCTATTTGGCAGAACATGATGTCGTGACCGAAATGGCTCCTACGGAACGTGCCGTAATGTTCCGCTTCACTTTCCCTGAGAATCATTCATACGTGGTAGTGGATGCTTTTGATCGTGGTTCGTCTGTCAAGGTGATTCCCGGAGAAAACAAAATTGTGGGCTATACTACCCGCAACAGTGGTGGCGTTCCTGCCAATTTCAAGAATTATTTCGTGATAGAATTTGATAAACCGTTTACTTATGAAGCCACTTTCTCTAATGATATAAAACCGGATAAACCGGATGGAAGCGTTCCTGTGACTTTGAAAGAGGGCAAACTGGAACAGACAGGTTTCCACACCGGGGCCGTTATCGGTTTCAAGACAAAGAAAGGGGAAGTGGTTCATGCCCGTGTCGCTTCTTCCTTCATCAGTCCGGAACAAGCCGCCCGGAATCTGAAGGAACTGGGTGGCGACAGTTTTGAAGTATTGGTGCAGAAAGGAAAAGATGCGTGGAATGATGTGTTAGGCAAGATCGAAGTGGAAGGTGGGAACTTGGACCAGTATCGTACTTTCTATTCCTGCTTGTACCGTTCATTGCTGTTCCCGCGTAAATTCTATGAGCTGGATGCCAACGGGAAACCGGTTCATTATAGTCCTTACAATGGCGAGACACTCCCTGGATATATGTACACCGATACAGGTTTCTGGGATACATTCCGTTGCTTGTTCCCTTTCTTGAATCTGATGTATCCTTCTGTTAATCAGGAAATACAGGAAGGATTGGTCAATACCTATAAGGAAAGCGGCTTCTTCCCCGAATGGGCCAGCCCCGGTCATCGTGGTTGTATGGTCGGCAATAATTCAGCCTCGATCTTGGTTGATGCTTATCTGAAAGGAGTACGTGTGGAAGACGTGGAAGCACTATACAAGGGACTGATTCATGGAACAGAAGCGGTACATCCTGATGTCTCTTCCACCGGACGTCTGGGATATGAGTATTATAACAAACTGGGGTATGTGCCTTGTGATGTGAAGATTCATGAGAATGCGGCCCGTACATTGGAATATGCATACGATGACTGGTGCATTTATCAGTTGGCGAAAGAACTGAAGCGTCCCAAGAAAGAAATCGCACTCTTTGCCAAGCGTGCCATGAATTACAAGAACCTTTTTGATTCGGAAAGCAAGTTGATGCGTGGCAAGCAGAAAGATGGTAAGTTTGCTCCTAAGTTCTCACCGTTGAAATGGGGAGGTGACTTCACCGAAGGTAATAGCTGGCACTATTCCTGGTCTGTATTCCATGATCCTCAGGGATTGATTGACCTGATGGGAGGCAAGGAGGTGTTTGTTTCCATGCTCGATTCTGTCTTTTCGGTTCCCCCTGTTTTTGATGACAGCTATTACGGACAGGTGATTCATGAGATCCGTGAAATGACAGTCATGAACATGGGCAACTATGCACATGGAAACCAGCCCATCCAGCACATGATTTATCTGTATGACTATGCAGGCCAGCCCTGGAAAGCGCAATACTGGTTGCGTGAGGTGATGAACCGTATGTACACAGCCGGTCCGGACGGATATTGCGGTGATGAGGACAATGGTCAGACTTCGGCATGGTATGTATTCTCCGCATTAGGGTTCTATCCGGTATGTCCCGGCACGGATGAATATATTCTGGGTGCTCCGTTGTTCAAGAAAGCGACTCTGCATTTCGAGAATGGTAAGGATTTGGTGATAACCGCACCGGATAACAGCGATGCCAACAGATATGTGGAGGAGATGCGTGTAAACGGAAAACTCTATACCAAGAATTATTTGAAACATAACGAACTGTTACAAGGCGGTACTATCGACTTCAAGATGACCGGCCGTCCGAATATGCAGCGTGGAACACAGGAAAGTGATTTGCCTTATTCGTTTTCTAAAGATGAAATAGTGAAATAAAAGTTTAGCCATGTACCTCTCTCTTGTGAAGAGGGATTTGAGGGGGGATGTTCTCTTGGGGCAGTATTGCAAGAGTACATCCCCTTTTTGTATTTAAGTATTTCCTTGATTGGCTAAAGTCCGATGATATCACTACTTTTGCCTCTTCTCTGCTTTTGAGGGGAATATTTAGAAAAAAGTATGAGGTTTGAGTAAGTGTTTTCTTCCGGCTGCCTGTTTTTATTCTCGAAAGGGGAATAAGAGCCCCTTCACTGGAGAAAAACAAGTCAGTGTTAACTAATTTATAAATTATGAAAGGCAATCAATTAATGAGAAAGCCCAAATTGCTCAGGGCGCTTTTGATTCTTTTGTTTGTGGCCGCACCCATACAATGGACCCGCGCACAAATTGTTCTTTCCACTCCCAAGACAACCCTTGGAACAGTGATCAAGAACATTAAATCACAGTCTAACTATCAGTTTTTCTATGATGACAAACTGGCCGAAACACCGGTGAATGCCATTGATGTGAAGAACGGTTCGTTACAGTCTGTACTGGATGCGGCTTTGCAGGGCAAAGGAATTACATATAAGATAGAGGATAACATTGTCTATCTTTCAGCACCCGGAGAATCTCAAATACCTCAACAGACAGGACAGGAACGCACAGTGACCGGAACAGTGGTGGATGCGACAGGCGAAGCCTTGATCGGTGTGAACGTACAGGTGAAAGGAAATCCCACAGCCGGTACGATTACAGACTTTGAAGGTAACTATTCGCTGTCGGTTCCCGGTAATGGCGAGGTGGTGTTCTCATACATTGGTTACCGTTCGGAGACATTGAAGCCCGATGGCAAGAATGTGCTGAACGTAACCATGCAGGAAGATACACAGCAGATTGGCGAAGTGGTGGTAACCGCTTTGGGCATCAAGCGGGAGAAGAAAATGTTGGGGTATGCGGTTCAGGAACTGAAGAGTGATGAACTGAACAAGACAGGCGACCCCTCGGTAACCAGTGCCTTGCAGGGCAAGGTGGCAGGCCTTCAGATGAACACCTCGGCTACCGGTCTGGGCGGCTCTACGAAGATCACCATCCGTGGCAACTCTTCGCTGACAGACAACAACCAGCCGTTGTGGATTGTGGACGGCGTTCCGTTCAGCGACAATAGTACTTCCGACGCATCCCGTTATGGGGGGGTAGACCGTGGTAGCGCCTCTATGGACATCAATCCGGACGATATCGAGAGCATTTCCGTCTTGAAAGGTCCGAATGCGGCGGCTCTTTACGGTTCGCGTGCAGGTAACGGGGTGATCTTGATTACCACGAAAAAGGGAACTAAGAAAGACGGGTTAGGAATCCGTTATAGCGGTAATTTCACTTGGACGGCCATCGGCGAGACATTGGATATGCAGCGCCGTTACGGACAAGGACATATTGATACCAAAGATGCCGGGACTGCGGTATATGACAAAGCCGACAGCGGAAACTGGGGACCGGTATTGGATGGAAGCCTGAAACAGGCTTGGAACGGAGAGACTTACGCTTACTCCAGCTATGGGGATAAGTTGAAAGATTATTTTGATACCGGTTTCTCGCATACGCATAACGTATCTGTCAGCAACGGTACAGAGAAGTCACATTTCCGTACTTCGTTCGGTTACTCTGATAATGATGGCGTGTTCCCCACAGAAAGCCTGAGTCGTGTGAATGCCGACCTGAATGCAGGAACGGAACTGAACAAGTGGATGTCTATGGACGGAAAGATCTCTCTGTCACGTACCAAAGCCGATAACCGTCCACTGTATGGTGACTATGGCGCTATCGCCCAGTTGATGCGGATACCCAACAACGTCCGTTTGGATGACTTGAAACAATATTCGGATGCAACGCATGCACATGTAAACTGGACAGGTCCTACTGCCAGCATCCGTAACCCTTATTACGTATTGCATCAGCGTCAGAACTCGGATGAACGCTGGCGTGCTTTCGGATATTACGGCATGAAGATCAATTTCACCGACTGGTTGCACCTTTCTGCCAAATATGCTTTTGACTACTACCGCACCAGGGTGCAAAGCACCAATGCGGGTGATGGAATCAATGGAGAAGCCAATACGTCCATGATTACGAATGATTCCATGGATCGCAGTGAGGAGAACTTCTTCGAATCCAATGCCGAAGTCATTTTGATGGGTGACCGTCAGTTGACGGACAACTTCCGCCTGGGCTTCAACGCCGGTGCTAACTTTATGTACCAACGTTCGGAAACGTTGGGCGTGGGCGTAGGCAACATGGTGGACAAAGGCAACTGGATGCTGAACGCGGCCAATTTGTTGAGAACCGGTAAGGAGGATGGCTACAAGCGTGCCATGAACTCCGTGTTCGGCTCTGTACAGATGGCGTGGAAGGAATATCTATCTTTGGATCTGACAGCCCGTAACGACTGGTCATCCACTCTTCCGTCAGGCAACAATTCTTTTTTCTATCCGTCGGCCAGCCTCAGTTTCGTCGTGTCAGACTTCTTGCGCTCTATCGATAAACCCTTGCCAAACTGGGTGACCTTTGCCAAGGCACGTCTGTCTGCCGCACAGGTAGGTAAGGACACAAGCCCTTATCAGTTATACAATACCTACTCTTTCAAATTCGATAATGGCGTATTGACTCCGACCAAAGACAATGTGAAGATGAACGACCGGTTGAAGCCTGAAATCGCGACCTCTTACGAAGCGGGTCTGGACATGAAGTTCCTGAACAACCGCCTGGGATTTGATTTTACTTACTATTACAGCAAGACCAAGAACCAGATTATGAAAGTGCCCGCAGCAGCTCCCTGGAGTGGCGGACAATGGGTAAATGCAGGTATGGTAACCAATCAAGGGGTGGAACTGATGTTGTATTCCACTCTGGTAGAAACGAAAGATTTTGCTTTCGACCTGAATGTGAACATGGCTCACAATGTATCGAAGGTGAAAGAACTGGCTCCGGAAGAAAATGTGAATTATATGTTCTTTAACGGTGACGGAAACTTTCCTGTAAAAGTAGGTACACGTGCCGGACACCAATTAGGCGAGATTTATGCCACATCGCTTTATAAGCGCAATGAAAACGGCGATATCATCGTCAATGAGAATGGGTTGCCCATGACCGTGACCAATGAATCCGAATATGTGAACAAACCGATTGGTAATATCCAGCCAAAGCTGACCATGTCCGTGTCTCCTACCTTTACTTATAAGGGGATTACCCTGTCGGCACTGTTTGATATGAAATTTGGTGGTGATATCTTCTCTTATTCCGAGATGCTGGCTACCGGAAACGGTTTGGCCAAGCGTACCTTGAACCGTGGCGAGGAAAACAACTATATGATGGTATTCCCCGGTGTGACAGAATCAGGAGAGGTGAATACAAAACAGGTTTCCGCTTCAGAATACTATGGCGCATTGCAGGCTGAGGATTTCATCTACGATGCTTCATTCATTAAACTGAAAGAATTGTCAATCGGCTATTCATTCCCTTCATCCATGCTGAAGAAGACTCCTGTCAATTCGCTGAATGTGTCATTTGTGGCACGTAACTTGTGCTATCTGATGAAGCACACACCGGGTACCAGCCCCGAAGGCGGTTATGACACCACGATGTTCTCACAAGCCATTGACTATGCATCGCTGCCGTTCACACGTACGTTCGGTATTTCTATCAACTTAGGTTTCTAATTAATTAAAAGGAAAAACTGATTATGAAAATCAAATTATATAAATCCGTAGCCTTATGCTCGTTGCTGGCTCTGGCCGGATGCCATGATTTTGAAGAATTGAACACCAATCCTTACGCACCGATTTACGACCCCACAGTGGAGCATGTGTCGGCCGAGGGCATAGACATTGATTATACCTTGACAGAACATGCCATGGCAAGTTTGAAAGGGATGGAAGGCGCTATCGGAAGTATTTTCGCCAACTTCACTTACGAAGGTCCTTACAATGATTATCAGGTGACGACCAATCTGACTCATGATATCTATGCCGGTTATTGGGGAAACAATGTCAGCGGTTTTGTGAACCAGGCACCTACCTATTCTTATACGGACGGATGGTCGGCCAATCGCTGGAAGCATTTCTATGATGACCGCAGCACTTCGGAATACAGCCAGTTGGTCAAGACATTCTATTTCTGTAATAAGGATTATTACCATACGGCATTCTATATCACCCGCATCTATTATGCTTTCTTGTTGTCCATGCAGACGGATACTTATGGTGATATCCCCGTTGCCTATTATGTAAAAGGAGCGATGCCTCCGGAAGAGAATGTGGCTTATACACCTCAAAAAGAAGTTTATAACATCCTTTTCCAGCTGTTGGACCAGGCAATCACAGCGTTGCATCAGGAAAACCTTCCTGCTGTCAGCCAGTATGACTTAGGCGATCATGACAAGTGTTATGGCGGTGATGTGGACAAATGGCGTCGTTTTGCCAATACGCTGCGTTTGCGCCTTGCTTTGCGTGTTTCCAATGTAGATCCGGCATTGGCCCGGACTCAGGCTCAGGCAGCTTTGGCAGATCCTGCCGGTCTGATGCAAAGTCAGGATGACAACATGAAGCAGACTCCGAAACGTCAGTACATTGCCGGCGGTAATGAAAACATTTATGCCTTGTTGTTCAGCTGGACCGGCAATGCCGTATTATCCAAAGAAATGGAACGGGCTTACAAGAATCAGGCGTTGAAAGAGGATGCGGCACCCGATGCAACCACTACTTTCAATGAAAATTCGGCAAACTGCTATCTCGACCCCCGTTGTGAGGTTTTATGGTTCCGTCCTACTCCGTTCGATTCGTTGACTGCCAGCCCGCTTCCCATCGAGAATCCGAAGAGAGATTTCAACGGGGTGATGAATGGAGAAACCAACGTAGGAGGTTCTTACCTGAACAGATATTCTGCCAACCGTTGTATGCTGTCATCCGATGCCATGAACAAGAATTATTGGTGGAATCTGGCTCGTGAAATTGTCTGGATGGGGTATGCTGAAAGCTTGTTCCTGAAAGCGGAAGCGGCATTGCGCTGGCCGTCATTGGTGGATGAAACACCTGAGTCCCTCTATCTGAAGGGCATCAAGGCGTCCATGGATTATTATGAAATTGATTCGGACAAGGCCCGTGAATACATCAGCCATCTGGATGGCGTGAAGGCTTTTGCCGGTGGCAGCAAGGAAGAACAACTGGAACAGATTATTACCCAGAAATGGATTGCCGTTTTCCCGAATGGAAATGAAGGATGGGCGGAAGTGCGCCGCACCGATTATCCGCGTTATCTGCTGGCTCCGGTTAATGGAAACAATTCCAACGGTGAAGTGGGGGCAGGCAAGCTGATCAAGCGCATCAACTATCCCAATAGCGAGTCCCGTAACCCGAACAAGCCGGGCGATGTGAATCAGGGCAGCCGCGTGTGGTGGGATGTGGCCGATACGATGAGTGATAACGGTCAGTGGCATACACCGGATAATTTCCGCTAGAAATTGCTATCTTTGTATCTCAGAGAACTTAAAAAAGAAACAAAATGAAGCAAATTCTAGTTTTATTGGCAGCCGTTCTGTTGTTGGGCGGCTGTGCGGAAGAGAAGAAGACCGATGTGCGTTGGGCTACTTTCAATATCCGTTATGACAATCCGCAGGACAGTTTGAACAATTGGCAATACCGGAAAGACCGTGTATGCCAGTTTATTAAAGATCGTGAACTGGACATAGTCGGTATGCAGGAAGTCTTGCATAACCAGTTTCTGGACCTTCGCGCAGGCTTGCCCGAGTACGACGGAGTCGGTGTGGGGCGTGATGATGGAAAGACCGCGGGTGAATACGCGCCGATATTCTATCGGAAGGACAAATACGAGGTGTTGGATTCCAATACTTTCTGGCTGGCCGAAAATCCCGACAGCGTAGGAATGATGGGATGGGATGCGGTTTGTGTCCGTATCGCCACTTGGGCAAAACTGAAGGACAAGGACACCGGAAAAATATTCATGGCGGTCAACACGCATTTTGACCATATAGGTGAGGAGGCCCGCCGTCAGAGCGCATTGCTCATTATCCGTAAGATAAAAGAGATCGTAGGCGACCGTCCCGCAGTGGTTACGGGCGACTTTAATGTGACCGATGCGAGTGATGCATACGAAACTATCACCACTAACGAGTTTGTGCTGAAGGATGCTTATAAGACGGCTGCCAGTGTGACCGGTGTGAATTATACTTTTCATGATTTCGCCCGTATCCCGGCAGAAGACTGTGAAAAGATTGATTTCATCTTTGTCACTCCGCAGGTGCTGGTAAAGAGTTGTGAAATACCGGCTGAAGTGCCGGAAGCTTTGCTTTCCGACCATAATCCTCAGTTGGCCGACTTGGAATTCTGATTTTTTTAATAGGTGAACTTACGTCGGTAGAGTCTTTAAGTGGGGGCTTTATCGGCGTTTGTTATAGTAGATTCTTTCTCCTGATTATATTTCCCTGTTATATCTATCATTATAGTTTTTCCGTGTTCGTTATATTCTTGTTAAAGAGATGATAGCCGACAAAGGCTAATATCATAGAAGGTATGAAACATACAACAGCAATCAGGAAAACAAAAACAACGCACATTTCAAGGTAGTCTATCCAATTCAAAAGTCCACGAATTAATCCATCTATCATAAGGTAGGCGAATAGCAAGAGAATGAATATGACTTCATAGATTAACCCAAATGCAAACCAGTGTTTCCCGTTTGCAAAAGGCCAAGTAATAGCACTGGTTATACAACACCAGCCAATAGTAAATAACACTATTTCACTTGTTAGGGATTTGCCAAAGATTGTCAGCTCAAGAAGCATCAATACTCCGGCATATAAAATGGTAAACCCCTCAAACTTCCAAAATCGTTTATCAGTCAGTTTCATAGCTTGCCTCCTTTCTTCCAAAGGTAGATAACAGGAATATTATTGCATCGATAATTAGCCAAAACAAGAAATCCGACATCCGATAAGGCGCGATGAGAATCTGATAGCACTCGGTCAATGGAAGGGCGATCTTTTATATACATAGTTTGCATAAATGACGACCCGTAAATTACAAAATTCACAATCTCCAAAACAACAAGTGCTACTAAGCCCGATATCTTCTGCCACTTCTTCATACGCCTACTATTTTTGTCCGTGTCCCAAAATTACTACAATTCTCTCTAAAACCGTTATGTTGCTATGTGAAAAGTGATTGAGCCAAACGAAAAAACTGAAATCATATCACTTTCTTGGTGCGTTTCTGTGGCTGAGCGTGTAAACAACACGATCAAGAATGAACTGCTGAAGGATATGGATTTCTTCTCCATAAAGGAAGTACGGGAGGCCGTAAAGGGGGCGGTAACGTTTTATAACAACGAGCGTCCACACATGAGTCTCGATGGCATGACACCTGCCGAAGTAACCCTCTGCAAGGGAGAAATCAGAAAAATGTGGTGCAGCTACTGAGAAAAGGCTCTGAAAAACTTGATGATATAGACCGAAGTGCTTAGATAAAGAAATAACTCTTGAAAGAGTCAACTGATATTATAACTAAGTATTAACTCCGT